>JACKQG010000006.1_pt1 | contig 212943 bp, 152 predicted proteins | sample 8237621 | NCBI WGS metagenome assembly JACKQG01 (sample SAMN15677084, study PRJNA649215) | marine metagenome | biome: marine; feature: Black Sea; material: saline water; isolation source: suspended particulate matter (SPM) from the Black Sea western gyre | collected 2013-06-09/2013-06-10...
GAGCCGGTGCCACTGGTGGTCCAGTAGAGGGTTACGTAGTTGGTGGCGAAGGATGAGTCGGTGGAGTTTATAAAGTTATAAGGTACACCAAAACAAGTATACTCATCAGAACCTGCTTGTGCATATGCTCCGGGAATAACGATCAACTCCATTTGTGAAGTGTCGTTCTCGCAAGGCGAAATTCCAATACCAACCATTGTCAAAGTAATGGTATCATTTTGAACAGATCCTTCTGAAGGATGGGGAAAATAAGTTGGGGCTAATAATGTAGGATCATCAATTGTTCCAAGTCCATTGCTATACCATAAAATCGATGAAAAATCATCAGCTGATGGAGGGGTTGTTGATTCACTTAGATCGAAATAAACATCCTGACAAGTAATCTCGTTTGAGCCTGCATGAACCTCGCAGGCGGCATTTATTATCAGTTCATGAATTTCTTGTTGAGAACATACATTTAGAATAACATCCACTGTATCGGGTGTTAAATATACATGTGATACATCAAGGCCAGTTCCTGATGGTGATCCATCTCCAAATGTCCAGTTCCATGGCGTAAATGTAACCCTGTCGTTTGTACCCGTGAAATTTACGGTATAATCCTGACAACTTGGGCTAGGTACCATGGAAAATCCTACTGATACATTCTGCACATAACGCTGATGGATTGTTGTATCTATACATCCAACTTCATTTTGGTAGATTGAGAGTATGTTATAAGTTTGAGTTACAGGATTTGTATATGTATGGTTTACATTTTGACCAAATGCTGTGTTTCCATCACCAAATTGCCATTCCCATAACGTGATATCTGTTGTTAGATTTGAAGCATCAAGGTTAATTATTTCATCTACGCATGTGGAATCGTTAGGAGAAATTGTAAAATTTGATTCGGGGAGGGAATGTATGTGTACAGTTTTTGTATGAAATTCAGTACAACTGTTATCATTTAAAGCAGTTAATGTTACTACATAATCACCCGGAGCCGTGTAAGTATGATTAACATTTTGACCTGTACTAAGATTGCCATCACCGAAGTCCCATGACCAATCGGTAACTGTTGTTCCGGCTATGTCGAAACCACTAAAAGAAAGAGGCAATTCGGCACAGATTGTGTCATTTGGCATGATAGTAAAATCCGGATCGGGTAGCGGATGTACCTGAAGTGTGGTAGTCACAGAATCTGTACAACCCTGTGTATTGGTGATAGTTAACTGAACATCGAAAAATCCATCCGAACCAAAAGCATGTGTTGGATTTTGAATTGTGCTCAGGTTACCATCTCCAAATTCCCAATCCCAGTTTGTTATTGTGGTTGTGTTATTGTTAATTCCGGAAAAGTTAATCACTTCATTTAAACATATCGAATCGGTTGGGACAAAGTTAAATGCAGGTTCTGGAAGTGAATCCAGAGTAAGTATCATCGAAGATGTATCATTGCTACAAGGCAACAAGCCATAAGCTACCATGAATAATTCTATTGGGCCTTCTTCACCAAAGCCAGGCGTATATATTGGCAACAATATTTTGGAATCATTAAAGTTTCCTCCACCTCCAAACCATAGCAATGAATCGTAACTAATTGCAGAGGGTTGTACTGTTGAATTGCTGAAATCATAGGGGAAACTCTCACATAAAGACTCATCTGAGCCGGCATCAGAAGCAGCAGTTTGATATACAAAAGCGCTATCAATAATGGTAATTGAACATACTGATAATGTAATCTCAAAAGTGTCAGGAGTTGTATATAAATGTATTGTATCTCTTCCAATGTGAGTACCGCCATCACCGAAATCCCAGTTCCAGTCGGTGTAAGTAACAATATCACCAGTCCCTGTAAAGGTAATTGTATCGCCCAGACAGGCGGGTTTAGGTGAAATATTAAATCCCACGGTCGGGTCCTTAACCCATATATTTTGATAAGCAGTATCAACACAACTATTATCATTTGTTGCAATTAGTCTAACACTATCAACCAATGGAAATGCAGCACTGTAAATGTGCGTTGCAATTTGCCCGGTTCCTGAATTACCATCGGCAAAATCCCAATCCCATGATGTAATATTAGTGCCACTAAAATCTGAGCCATCAAAAGTTACAGTTTCATTTATACACACTGTATCGTTTGGTGCGATTGTAAAATCTGATAATGGAAGTGTATGAACAACAACGTTTGCGTAAGCAGTATCCAGACAACTATTATCGTTTGTAAGATAAAGCGTTACAGTATACGACCCAGGGGCCATATATGTATGAACTACATTTTGACCGGATGCTAAATTACCATCACCAAAATCCCAATCCCAATCGGTTATTGTGGTTCCATTATAATCAGTTCCTACAAAACTAAGGGGCAACTGAGAACAAATGCTGTCGTTTGGCCCAATGGTAATACCAGCATCAGGTAGTTGATTTACTGTGACCTGCTGCGTTAAAGAGTCAACACAACCTTGAGCATTGGTAAGGGTAAGCTGAACATCGAATACTCCATTAAATACATAAGCGTAAAATGGATTCTGGTCAGTAGCAAAATTACCATCCCCAAAATCCCAATCCCAATTAGTTATTGATGTAGTATTATTGTTAGTACCGGTGAAGCTAATCATTTCGTTAATACAAATCGAATCGTTTGGTACGAAATTAAAAGCGGGTTCAGGAAGTGAATCCAGTGTTAATATCATTGAAGATGTATCATTGCTACAAGGTAATAAGCCATATGCTACCATGAACAATTCTACAGCACCTTCTTCACCAACTCCCGGAGTATAAACAGGCATTAAAATTCTTGGATCACTAAAGTTTCCGGTTCCGCCATACCAAAGCAAGGAGTCGTAGCTTACTGCTGACGGTTGAACTGCAGAGTTGGTAAAGTCGTAAGGAAAACTTTCACATAAAGTCTCATCCGAACCTGCATTAGAAGCTGCAGTTTGATATACAAAAGCGCTATCAATGATGGTAATTGAACAAACAAATAAGGTTATTTCAAAAGTATCGGGAGTAGTATATAAATGTAGTGTATCTCTTCCAATGTGAGTATCTCCATCACCAAAATCCCAGTTCCAATCGGTGTAAGTAACAATATCACCAGTCCCTGTAAAGGATATTGTATCGCCTAAACATGCAGGTTTTGGTGAAATATTAAATCCAATAGTTGGATCCATTACCCATATATCCCGATAAACTGTATCAGTACAACTATTATCATTTATTGCAATTAGCATAACACTATCAACTGTAGGGAAAGGTACAGTGTATATGTAATTTGTATTTTGACCGACAGCAGTATTGCCATCACCAAAATCCCATTCCCATGTGATAATATTTGTGCCACTGATATCGGTGCCGTTAAAGATCACGGTTTCGTTTATACAAACTGTATCATTTGGGCTAATACCGATTTGGGGTTGCGGCAATGGATCAAGAGTAAGAATCATTTCATCAATATCTGCATCAGTACAGTGTAATTCCGCGTCAGCTGTAAGCGTAAGCGTAACTGAGCCAACAATCTTATCGGTATTACCCGGTGTATATGTTGCTGTAAGTGAAGTATAATCATCAAATGTTCCATCACCGGCGGTTGACCACTGGCTTGAGTTGCTATTTTGAATGCTTCCTGCGAGTGTAATTGTTCCGTTGAGACATATATTTTCATTAGGCCCGGCATCAGCTATCGGCAGTGGATCAAAAGTAAGAGTCATTACGTCCTGATCAGCAACTGTACAAGGTAGATTAGCATTTGCATTAAGGGTTAGTTCCACAGAAACACCTAATACGTCATTTGGTCCCGGGGTGTAAGTGGCTGTTAGGGAAGTGGCATCGTCAAAGGCACCATCTCCTGCTGTTGCCCACAAGCTTGAACTGCTAAAGGTTCTGCTTCCTGAAAGAGTGTAGGTTCCGTTAATGCAGATTGAATCATTATCTCCTGCATTAGCAATTGGTAGCGGATCAAAAGTAAGGGTCATAGTATCCATTACAGGGTCGGCACATGGTGCTATGGCAGTCGCCGTAAGAATTAAATCTACCGATCCAACTGCAATATCACCTGCTCCGGGAGTATAAATTGGAGTGAGTATTGTTGAATTACTGAATGTACCATCACCTAAGGTTGACCATGAACTCGAATTGCTATTTGTCCTGCTTCCCGAAAGGGTAATAACCTGGTTAACACAAATTGTGTCATCAGCACCGGCATTAGCTATAGGAAGTTCCTGGATACCAATAAATAAATAAGATGTATCACCATTGCCACAAATGCTATTATACCCGTAAACAAAAACATCTCCGGTTGTTGCATTTGGGCCAAAATCGATTGTTATGGAATTATCATTAGGTGGCGGATTTTGATTTATTGTAACATCATTACCGGTAAAGTCCCAATAATAAATTTCTGTATTTGGGTCAATCGTAACTGAAATAGGTATATTAGAAGCTCCGGCACAATAATTTTGTGTTGGTTGATTAAATATCAAGGAATCGGGAACACGCTCTTCCAATATTATAACAGGTGCAGTGGTTTGAGAAGAAGTATACCACCAGGTATTTATTGTATGATAATCTCCATCAGGCCATGGGTGACATCCCGACCAGGGAGAGGATGTACTAGCACATCCCGCAAAATTAGTTGAACCACCTGGTATGTTTGAATCATCCCAGTAAACAAGTGGTGTAGTACCCGCAGGACTAACCAACCCAATTACAAAACCATTGTTATTGCTTTCCACATCGTATAATGGAAGATTTGTTAAACCGTTAATATAACTTACAGTAAATGTTATGTTAGTATTATGTGGTACAGGAAGACTGTCTGGTGATGTACCATCATAACCATCCCAAGTAATTGTATTAACACCTACGTCAACAATTGTTATTAAAGTTCGGGTCACATAAGGGGGATCAAAATTTAGCTCTATTTCAACATTACCAGCTTTGTCTACTTCAAGAAGAAAATCAATTGTTCCGTCATCACAATGAGTTTGTCCGATTACAGGAGGAATAATTGATCCAAGAATTTGAGCCGGAGGAAAAATATCTATATCAGGCTCGTTCAGAAAAACGTTGTATTGTGGAGCATAAATCTGCTGGTTAGGTACAGATTTTCTATCTTCAGTAAAATCACCTGTACTACCACATCCTGTTTGATTGCAAAATGTAACCCAAATACCGCCATTTAAATTATTTAGTTCAAGTGATGTAATAATACTGTCAGTAGAATAAATAAAAAATTCAGCTGAACACTCGGAGTTTGATTCGTATAATTGCCAGGCTTTCGAATACAAACGACCGGGTTTGGCTGTACTGGTTGTTGTATTTGCTACTGTAATATCAAACAAATCAATCTCAAAACCTCCGGGATTAGGTAAACCGGTGAAACTATTCATTCTTTGAAACTCAATATAATATACACCAGGACCGGGTGGACTAAATTCTATAGCGTCATAACCTAAAGCCCCATATAACTGACTTGGACCAACTCTTGCTTCATTAATTGATGGAATATAACCTGGATCAAGGCCGCTTAGAGGGAAGTCGGCTTCAGCCGCAACAATATTTCCAAACTCGTCTTTTATCCTATATACAATTTTGTTACCTCCACCAACACTTCCATTAAGTCCAATATAAACGATTTCATCATTCGAAAATATACTAAAATTCATGCGGTCTTGTTCATCACATTCATAAACAGCAAACTGAGTACGCAATCCTCCCATGGATGAGCACTGAGTTAAAAAATTACTACATAAATAAAGATGTGTTTCATTTGTTCCCTGGTAAATCTCTTTCGAGCCCTCTGCCATTATAAGCGTAGGGAAAAAGAAAATACCATAAATAAGTAAATATGTGTTGCGATTAATTATTTGGGGCAATGATATCAAACATAATAACTTTGATTTAATAAAGCTTAGAAATTGATTCATGGTCAAAATTTTATTAATTTTGGGTACAAACTTAACATTTGTTATGAAATGAATTAGCGTTTCTCAAAATTATCAATAAACTCAGCTATTTTATCAGCTCCAATACGTTTTGCGACTATCTTTTTGTTTTTGTCAAGAACATATATAACCGGAGTACCATAGATGTCGTATAAGTCGTGAAAATCTTTTGTAGCACTACGCGTTCCATTAACATTAATTCCGGGTATTTGTTTCTCAATTAATGCTTTTTTCCATTTTTCAAGATCGCTATTCACATTAACTGCGTAAACCTCAATATCATATTCAGGTTTGTCATATATTTTCTTTAATTCGGTAATCTCCTTGCCGCAAATGCCACAATCAGTATCCCAAAAAAATAATATCGTATAATTGTTTGATATAGTTTTAAATGACAATAAGACACCTGTAGTGTCGATAAGAAGCAAATCGGGGGCAGGTTGGTTAAGTAATATCGGTTTAATTTTATCAGCTCTTTCCTGTAAAGAGGTTAATATTGATGTAGTTGTATTTGAAATATTTTCTTTGCTAAAATAATTTTCAACCAAATGAACAAACACCTTATCGAAACCCATAAACTTCGGATTTTGATATTCCGAGATAAAATGCCAAACAAGGTAGCCAACTACCTCCTTCGACGGCCGGGCATTTGAAATAACAGTGTCAATTGCACTGATTACCGAATCGGGATTAAAAACCACAACCTGATCAAAATACTGATTAACTTTTCTCATAAATATGGGGGTACGCAACAGGCTGCTATCACTTAAATCAAAATAATCCCAATAATGCTTTTTGTAATACTTGAACGCCAGACTACTATCAGTTGAATTTTTTATAGAATCAGGAATCTCAATATCACGCATGGCATTTAGTAACGACGAAACTAGCATTCCCTGATTATTTTCAATGATGTTTAGTTTATAGTTAACAGCCAATTTGTTTACCGAATCAAGGCTATTCCTTAATTTGGAATTTTCTTCTGACAAAGATGTGAGTGAGTCAATTTTGCTTAAAAGTGATATATTTAACTGATACTGCTCCTCGTTATATACTAAATATGAATAAAAAACCTTGTTCTCTTTTGAACCTAAAACTTTCATATTAAGTGCATAGTTTGACGTGCTTGTATTCAAATTAAACGTTTGATCACCGCTTATTAAAAACTCAAATAACTTTTTTTTATCAGCACTTACAACCATATATATACCTGATGGTAATTTTTCTTCTCCCATGAAAACAAACTCACCGTGTTTAATTGAATATGCGGTATCAACTAACTTTATTTTTTCTCCATAATATGATGTTAGTAAAATTACGCTATCCTGATATCCGTCTATTCTGATTTTAATTTCGTAGGGATTGGCCGTAAATACCTTAGTTATTGGTATAAGAGCAACAGAAATAAGTAATAAATACCTTAATAAATTTATCATTATAAAGATTTCAACTAATGAATCGCCAAAAATATTAAAGAAAAACTCTTTTAAATGATAAAAATTAAATATATTTGAAAAATAAATTAAATCTTTTTCGAAAACATGGTTGAAAAATTGTTTTTTTTGGTACTATTAAATAGAGAAGGTGTCTTTTTATATATTATTAAACCGTTTAGTTATGAAAAGTTTTATTCTTAGAAACACAATTTTTTTAGCTACATTTTTGATATTTAGCTCATTAACTGCATTAGGTCAAATTAATGGATTAATTTATTATCACCAGGATAGTTTAAACCCGTTACCTAATGTAACTGTAAAACTGTACTCCAATGGTAATAATGTTGTGGCCACCACAGTTACCAACAACGACGGAGAATTTATTTTTACGAATATACAACCCGGTGATTATACTTTAAAAGCATCCGCAACCATAAATATTGGTGATCTAAACCTTATTGATCCAGCTTTAGTTCTTCAGTACTTAAATGGCACATATACATTTAACGTATGGGAATTTGCTGCAGGTGATGTAAATGGAAATAATAATGTTAACCATGGTGACTATAACCATTTGCTGAAAATGGTATTAAAACCAGAAAAAACACAACCATTTGAAGCCGGTGAATGGCAGTTTGAAGAGAAAGCTATAAGCCTTACGGCAAGAAGCGGAGGAGAAGACATCCGAGTTTGGGGAACCTCAACAGGAGATGTTGAAGGAATTTGGATGCCAGGCGGAAGAAACATAATAGATTTACAAGAAAATATTCAGGAATTAACTTCAGTTGGTGAACAAGAAATAGAATTAGAGATTGGCTCAAATTACACCAACCTAATTAGCGGTTTCAATTTAAACCTTATTTATCCTAAGCATATGATTGAAATTTTAGATGTTACCGGACCTGACGAGAATTTTCTTTTCAATTTAGATGAAAACACTGGTGCGCTTAACGTAATATGGCTCGATGAAAATGAAAACCCGGGAACTAAATTCTTTGGTGAAACTCTTTTCAGAGTTAAGGTTAGGCAAAACCAAAATTATGATAACATTGAAGGAGAAGACATTTTCTCGTTGTTGGAAGGTGGAATGATGCTTGATAGTAAGTTCGGTCAAATTGACAATATTGTAATTAAACTTCCTGCGGTAAGCACAACTCCTAATAAATTGGAATTTGAGATAATCGGTTATCCTAACCCTGCTGCTGATATTCATTATCTGAAAATTACTAGTCCGACTAACAATTATGCTAATATTTATGTATATGACTTTATTGGCAGGCTCGTTAAGCAAACGATCAATACGACTATTTATAAAGGCACACAGCTTATACACATTGAAACAGAAAACTTGCCTTCAGGACATTATTTTTATAAAATAAATTTGGCAGGTAATGAGAATACATTAGGTCGTTTTTATAAAACAAATTAAAAATAACCGAATTGATAACAATTAGTTAAACAAATAATTAGAAGTAACGGGTAAAAGTTGAAAAGAGGTTGGAAACAGCCTCTTTTTTTTGTGCAAATTCAAATTATTCAGCCCCTTCAATGTTTAGCTATTTTAATGTCTTTCATTTGTTTCTACATAATTTACATGCATTTTATTGATATTTGAAGTTAAAATATTAATTTTGCTTTGAGAGTTTAACAAGATTGCTACTTTTGTAGAAGAAATCACCAAATCAAAAAAGTAGTGTCAAAAAAAACTGGAGGGGATAATATATTCTTTTCTTTTAAAATGCTGTACTGTAATAGTACATTGCTATTGGTTTTATTAGCCACGACACTAAATGCATCCCAATACCTGCAAGCCGAAAAACAAAGCATAAACAACCAAACGAATTACAATCAAAAATATAATGATACTATTGAGCAGTTAATAGTATTAAGTGAACTTTATTGGTCAACTGATAAGAAAAAGTCTGATTCATTAATTTCGAAAGCATTTAGCTTAATTTCTAATAATGTGTTTGTTGACAGCTTAATCCTTGCTGATGCATATCACATGCTCGGCAAAGTATTAATTCAAAATAATGATGCCAGATCAGGTGTTGATTCATTAAAGAAATCATTATTTATTAAACAAAGAGTAATTACCAACGACTATAAGTCGTTAGCAAAAACACTTAATTATATTGGGCGTGGTTATTTAGCATTACAAGAATTTGATAGTACTATTTACTATTGTAAAAGATCGAAAGAGCTATTAACTAATAACAATATTAAGGATCGCAATCTATACTTCACATATTTAAACATTGGGATTAGCTATGCAAGTTTAGGGAAATATAATAATGCTATAAACTATTTTGATACCGCTCTTATAGCCTTAACCGAAAGTGGAGAAATTAACGACAGTATTATTATTGCCGGATATTATTATAATTATGCGCTTCTCACAACTTTAACAGGTAAACTTAAAGAAGCAAACCATTATTTCGAAAAGTCTGAAGCAATCTTTGTTAATAAACTAGGTAACGCTAATATAAACCTGGCAGGTATAAATAATAATAAAGGAATAAATGCATATTATAACTATGAGTTTTCGAAGGCAGAACTTTATTATAAAAAAGCCCTCGACATTTATATTGCCAACAACGCTAATGCTGAAAAAATACCTTTAATCTATTACAATCTGAGTCAGGTAAGCCGAAACACTGGTGATTTTTTTACTTCAATTAATTACTGTCTATCTGGTCTTCAAAATTCTCCCGAGAACGATTTAAGATTGATCCTGTACAAAAATATTGCCCAATCATACGCTGAGGTGGATAATGTTGATGAAGCCAATTACTATTTTAAGGTAGCACTTGAATTAATTGACAAAGAAAATATAAACCCAAAACGACGTCAGGAATTATATTCATGCTACGCTGATTTTTTAGTTAAAATTAAAAACTATTCCATGGCTTTAATGTATTATAATAAGGCTTTAGAATCAACTATTTTATTGCATGGTTATAATACTGATCAATATGCAATGGTGCTAATACAAATTGGAACTTACTATTTAGAAAATAAAAAAAATGCCGACTCTGCAATACACTATTTTAGTAAATCTATCTCAATTTTTAATGAAAACAAGGTCGATACAGGAGGTGCAAACCTAAATATTATGCAAGAAGGGAAAGCTCATGTTGGCTATGCTTCGGCTCTCGCACTAAAATTCAAACAAACTAACGAAATTGAGTTACTTAATGAAGCCGACACAATTTTTGCCCAGGTTTTGAATAAATTTGAAAAAGTATTTAATAATCTAAGCACTGTAAATAAGCTATTATTAACTGAAATCACTAATCCTGTGTATAATTTGGCTATTGAAAATTCGTACGATATTTATAACCTAACGAATGACACGGCCTATATTGAAAAAATATTTAATTATTCTGAAAGAAGTAAATCATCAGCGCTATTGTCGGACGTTAACAGTGAATTAGCTTTAAAAACCTCAGATATACCTGACGAAATATTTCGGTACGAACACCAACTTAAAGATGAAATTAATGGATTAATGCAATTACTTGAAAATGAAAAAACAGAGGAAAAACCCTCTGATAGAAGTATTAGCTTTTTCGAAACCAAACTACTTATTTTGTTAAATAAGTATGATAGTCTGATTATAAGCATTGAAAGAGATTATCCCAAATATTATTCTGTAAAATACGGCAGAGAGGTTATTAGTTTATCGCAAACAAAAATGAAACTAAAAGATGATGAAGCCATTATTGAATATCAACTTACTGATTCTGTATTATTTATAACAACAATTACCAATAACGAATTTGATATTAAGAAGATATCGGTCGATTCAAGTTTCTTTAACTCTTTAAGTTATATTATTTCAATAAAAAATATTGATCTCAGTCAGCATAATATTACTAAGTTCAACGAATTTAAGTTGCATTCGCATAAATTATGGAAAACTTTAATTGAACCTTCTCAAGATCTATTTGATAATAAAAGGTTAATAATTATACCTGATGGTCTATTAGGCTACTTGCCTTTTGATCTATTGATAGAATATGATTTTGAAACAGATGGTATAAATTACCGAGACCTACCCTATCTTATTAAAAACCACCCAATATCGTATTCATATTCGGCCACATTGAAATTTAATACCTATTTTCACCAAAATAAGAAAAAGCCTATCCATAATCTACTTGCTTTTGCGCCATCATATTCCGATAGCCTAACCACCTTACGATCCGACAAAAATCAGAGTTTAAAAAACTTACCTTTTGCCAAAGATGAGGTGTATAATATATTAAAAAGTCAAGGTGGCAGAGCATATTACGATAAAAATGCTACGAAAAGTAACTTTTTGAAACATGCGAATTCCAACAACATTATACATTTGGCTATGCATACAATAATAAACGATTCGCTTCCTCTACAATCGAAACTGGTTTTTTATGAGGACATGAACGATACTTCCTCCAACCATATGTTTACACATGAAATATATAATATGGATCTTAGTGCATCAATGGTTACACTAAGCGCATGTAATACAGGCACAGGCAAATTCAGGAAAGGTGAAGGAATTATGAGTCTTGCCCGAGGATTTGTTTATGCAGGTGTGCCCTCAATTGTTATGACTTTATGGGAAGCACAGGATGAATCCGGATCAAAAATAATGAGTAAATATTACGAATACTTAAAAGAAGGTTTAACAAAAGATGTGGCAATGCAACAAGCAAAACTAAGCATGCTTAATAATGCAAACATGGCTAAGTCGCATCCCTTTTTCTGGTCAGCATACATAATTAGTGGCGATACTTCAGTAATAAATTTTTCAAAACAGAGCAATTATTATTACTGGATAATAGCATTATCATTCGTAATAGTGGTTGTTATTGTTTTGTATAAACGATCAAGAAAATTATTCCGTACTCACGTCAAACGAATAAAAAGTTGAATAACCTACCAGTCTGTCGTATTCAGGTACTTTTTCGCGATAATATACATAAACCGAATATTGGTTGTTTGTTTCCCAATGATCTCCTTCAATAACACTAACATTTCCTCGCGAATCACCTCCAGGAAGTACCACATACAAATAATCGTAATAACCCTGTTTTAAATAAAGCCTGCCCCGGTACATATTTTGCCGTGAGTCGTATCGCATTTTACTCTTATCATCCAACTGCCAATTATTCAGGGCTCCCAATATATATATATCGGCATCTTTAATTCGAGATTGTTTTAACCAAAATTCAACCCAGGCGTATTCGCCCTCAGTATTTGTATTCTGCCCACGCCTTGCCTGGATAAATCTTTTACCACTAATATCTTCAATTACACTATATGGTTTATTGGCCCTTGAGTAATCGGTATGCAATACTACGTTGTAGCCATCAGTTTCGCTAATAATTTCTTTAATGTGTATCGACTGGTACCAAAAACTCTTCATGTCGAAGTTCCTGAATTGATTTCCTCCTTCAAACACAATTCCATCCCGATAATTGAAAGTCATCTGATTACCCACAATAGAAGTTGGCTTTAGGTTCTCCTTAATATTATCCCATCTGCCATTTTGCTGAAGTGTAACGTTAATACGTTCTTCTGTTTCTAAACTAAACAAATCCGGGGTGATAAGAGTGAGATCGATTTGCTGTTTTTTCCTAATAAACTCCAGGTTCTTTGGATAATAAGGAATTTTTATATCTATCCGAACAAGGGGTTCAACTACAAAAAACCTACGAGTTAGAATTACGTTATCGTCTTTGGGTGAATCAATGTAAACTTTTAGAATGTAATTCCCTGATAATTTTATCTGCATATCGCGAGTAGGAAAAACCAGATCGTAATGAACATATGGGGGTATTGCATTTACCGAAAACTCGTAATTAGTAATATCTGCCTCAAAAAACCCATCAATATAATCTATTGGATCGAGATCGGAGGTTTGCCAATCCTCGGCACAATGTACAAACGCATATTTAAACTGGTACGACTCGGCACTCATATCATCAAACTGCAAGCGCAGGTTATCAGCTGAATTTAGCCTTATTATAGCAGGTAACAGCTGATCGTTGGGAGGGTGTAATAATACTGTATGAATATTTTCATCGTAAACTAAATCCCTGTTCTCAACAATATCTGCAAAAGCGTTTAATGTGGAAATAATTATGAGTATAGTTATTATTATGAAGTTTCTTATCATGACCTATAGCTTAAAACAATAAAACAGAAGGTAAAAGTTTTTCAAATTTACAATTTTGTTTCAGAAGAACTACAGAATATTTCCATATTTGGTATTATGAATATGAGATTCCGCAATACTTTATAATTAATAATATATTTGTAATCTAAAAATAAAACTATTTATTACACTGATTTACTGTTAAATAATAATTTTGCTTATTTAGAGGCGATACAAATTTCATAAGAAATTTAATTTTCAATACTTGCAAAAATAGAATTGTCTAAATTGCGCTCAATTAACACATGAATTTTTATACATATGTCAACTACTTTTGTAATTAAAAACGGTCTGGATATAAAGCTGTTAGGCGAAGCTGAAAAGACCATCGTTGACTTAAATGCAGAAAAATTTGCCATTAAACCGCCAAATTTCCTGGGATGTTTCCCAAAAGTATTGGTTAAGGAAGGTGATATTGTAGTAGCAGGAACTCCCCTATTTTATGATAAATACAGGGATAATATTGTTTTTACAGCATCTGTAAGTGGTAAAGTTGAAGCAATTAAGCGCGGTGCAAAAAGGCGTTTGCTTGAGATAATTATCGATTCTGATGGAAAAAATGAAGCTATTGACTTCGGAGCTTCCAACATTAACGACCTAAAAAAGGAGGATATTGTTGAAAAAATGCTTAAAAGCGGTGTTTGGCCTGTATTACGACAGCGACCTTACTCGATTATAGCAAACCCAAATGATGCTCCCAAAGCAATTTTTGTTGCTGCGTACGATACTTCACCTCTTGCCCCTGATTTTGATTTAATAGTACACGGGCAAGGTGATGAATTTCAGGTGGGTCTTGATGTACTAACTAAACTCACAACAGGTACAGTTCATTTGAATGTTGATAGTACAAAAACTACCTCCAAGGTATTTTTAAATTCACAGCATGTTCAGATAAACAAATTCTCAGGGCCTCATCCGTCAGGTAATGTTAGTGTTCATATAAACAGGGTCGATCCTATAAACAAAGGCGATATTATCTGGTATTTGTATCCTCAGGATGTTCTAACTATTGGCAGGTTGTTCTTAAAAGGCAGGTTTGATTCAACTCGGATTATTGCACTTGCCGGATCGGAAGTTAAAAATCCACGTTACTACAAAACGTTTGTTGGAGCATCAATAAAAAATATGGTATCAGGAAACACTACCGACGGCGACAACCGTTTTATCAGTGGTACAGTATTAACTGGAGAGAAAATTGAAAAAGACGGTTTCATTGGTTTCTACGATTCGATGGTAACAGTTATCCCCGAAGGTAAGTATCATGAGTTTTTTGGATGGTTACTACCTGGTTTTAACAAATTTAGCTTTTCTCATACATTCCTGTCGTGGTTAAGACCAAACAAAAAATACAGGCTCGACACAAATATTCATGGTGGAATGAGAGCATATGTAATGACAGGCAAATTCGAGAAAGTATTTCCATTTGATATTTATCCAATGCAACTTATCAAGGCTGTTTTGGTTGAAGATATCGACCTTATGGAGAATTTAGGCATATATGAAATTGATCATGAGGATTTTGCCTTGTGTGAAGTAATTGATACATCAAAAACCGAAATCCAGTCGATAATTCGAAAGGGTTTGGATTTGATGCGTTTGGAAATGAGTTAATAAAGTATAATCAGAAGTATACCGCATGAAAGCGCTTAGAAAATTTATTGATAAACAAAAACCGCACTTTGACCTAGGTGGAAAGTTTCAAAAGTTGAAATCAGCTTTTGATGCTGTTGAAACACTTTTTTATGTACCCGACAAAGTTACCAAAACAGGGTCGCACATAAGAGATGCAGTTGACATGAAAAGAACAATGATAGTAGTATTCATTGCTCTTATTCCTGCATTACTATTCGGAATGTGGAACATAGGTTACCAGCATTTTCTCTCACATGGAGAACAACCTGACCAATGGACAATGTTCTTTTATGGATTCTTAGAAATGCTTCCTATTATTATTGTAAGCTATGGAGTTGGACTTGGACTAGAAATAGTTTTCGCACAAATCAGAAACCATGAAGTAAATGAAGGATTTTTTGTTTCGGGATTACTTATTCCGATGATAGTTCCACCGGAAACTCCGCTATGGCAAATTGCAATAGCAGTTGCGTTTGCAGTAATATTTGGCAAGGAAGTTTTTGGGGGCACAGGCATGAATATTGTGAATCCGGCATTAACAGCACGTGCCTTTCTATTCTTTGCATATCCAAGTGATATGTCGGGTGAAAAGGTTTGGATAAGTGGATTGCCCGACATATTGCCTGACACCTTTTCGGGAGCAACACCGCTTGGTAATGCGCTTGTGGGCAATTTTGATCAAATGCCAACAACTTATGAAATGTTCATTGGTATTATCCCTGGATCCATTGGAGAAACTTCTGTATTGATGATCTTAATTGGTGCTATTATTCTTTTGGCAACAGGAGTTGCTAACTGGAGGATAATGTTTAGCGTTTTTGCCGGAGGTTATATAATGGGATTGCTATTTAACCTTTGGGGACTAAATGAATATATGCAAATGGACGCATTAAACCACTTATTATTAGGAGGTTTTGCTTTCGGCGCAGTATTTATGGCCACCGATCCTGTTACAGGTACTCAAACGAAAAAAGGAATGTATATATATGGGTTCCTGATTGGTATTATTGCTGTGCTGATAAGAGTCTTTAATCCAGCCTACCCCGAAGGTATGATGCTTGCAATTCTTCTTATGAATGTTTTTGCTCCCTTAATCGATCATTATATTATTGAATCGAATATTAGTAAGAGACTTAAACGTATGAAAATCGCCATAAAAATTTAGAAATTTAAATATATAAACTATGTATAGTAACGCTTATATATTCAGATACTCAGCCATAATGGTGATCATTGCTGCGGCATTGCTTTCCACGGCTGCGATGCTGCTCAAACCATTCCAGGAAAGGAATGTTGCTATCGACAAAATGGGAGGCATATTAGCCTCTGCTCAAATTCCTGATGTAAACACATCAAATGCAATAAAGCTATTTAACGAATATGTTAAAGAAGAAATTGTTATTAATCAGGATGGTGATGTTGTTGAAGCATATAAAGTAGGTAATATGGAAGATGGCAAGGCCTTTAAAATTGACATGAAAAAGGAATTGTACAAAAAATCCAAAGGTGAGCCATTCGAACTCCCTTTATATGTTATTGAAAAAAACGGAACTAAACTTTTTATTATTCCGGTAAGAGGTGTGGGTCTTTGGGGGCCGTTATGGGGTAACATTGCATTGAACGAAGATCTCAATACTATTGTTGGAGTTACTTTCGATCATAAAGGAGAAACTCCGGGATTGGGTGCCGAAATTACTACTGACTTTTTCACTGACAAGTTTGTCGGTAAAAAAATATTTGATGATAATAATCAGTTCAAATCTATTTCAGTTGTAAAGGGAGGAATCGATAAACTTCCAAAAGAACTAAAAGATTTTGCAGTAGATGCTATCTCGGGAGGAACTATTACCTGTAATGGAGTAAACGATATGCTCGAAGATGTTCTGGAAAGTTATTTACCATATTTACAAAAAAATCGATAGAAAATGAGTGCAGAGATAAAAGAAAGAGAGCCCCTGTTTTCGGCTAAAAATATGAGGCTGATTAAAAATCCGATCAACCTCAACAACCCTATTACAGTTCAGGTACTGGGTATTTGTTCTGCTTTAGCAGTTACGGCAAAGCTAATGCCGGCAATTGTATTGTCGATTTCTGTAATTGTAGTAATGGCAGTTTCAAATGTTGTTATTTCGCTTTTAAGAGACGGAATACCCCCTCGCATAAGGATTATTGTTCAGCTTGTAGTTATTGCCTCGTTGGTAATACTTGTCGACCAAGTGCTTAAAGCATTTGTTTATGACGTAAGTAAGCAACTATCAGTATTTGTTGGATTGATAATCACAAACTGTATTATTATGGGCCGGCTTGAAGCCTTTGCCATGAGTAATAAACCATGGCCTGCTTTTCTGGATGGAATTGGAAACGCACTTGGATATGGTATTATACTAATTATTATAGCTTTCCTTCGGGAGTTATTAGGCTCAGGAACTGTTCTCGACATACAGGTTATTCCGCAGTGGTTTTATGATTTTGGATACCAAAACAATGGGCTGATGATACTGCCTCCAATGGCACTTATCACCGTTGGAGTTATAATTTGGGTGCAACGTTACTACTCACGCGAATTAATAGAAAAGAATTAATGTAAGCAATTAAAATTAGCTACCATGCAAGAAATATTTAACATATTTATAAAATCCATTTTTATCGACAACATGGTATTTGCCTATTTCCTGGGCATGTGTTCATACCTTGCTGTAAGTAAAACGGTTAAAACATCTGTAGGGCTCGGACTTGCAGTTATATTTGTTTTGGGCATTACTGTTCCTGTTGATTATTTGCTAAACGAATTTGTATTAAAAGCGGGTGCATTAGTATGGATTGATGCAAGCTTTGCCGATGTCGACCTTAGCTTTTTGAGTTTTATACTTTTCATAGCAATTATAGCATCGATGGTTCAATTAGTTGAGATGATTGTTGAAAAATTTTCTCCGGCACTTTATTCTTCATTAGGGATATTCCTTCCACTTATTGCTGTTAACTGTGCAATACTTGGAGGTTCATTATTTATGCAGGAGAGAGATTACCAAAGCCTCGGTCAAGCCACATCGTTTGGTTTGGGATCAGGAGTCGGTTGGTTACTTGCTATTGTAGGAATTGCCGCCATCAGAGAAAAAATAAGATACTCAAACGTACCTCCTGCACTACGTGGACTGGGAATTACTTTTATAATTACTGGATTAATGGGGATTGCTTTTATGAGCTTCCTTGGTATTAAATTATAGTTAAAGAAACTAAACATTAAATAAAATGACTTTACTGCAAGTTGGAATTGGTGTAGTTATTGGTGCCAGCATCGCTATATTTTTAATAGTGACACTTTTACTTGTCTGGCTATTACTGTATGCACGAAAAAAGTTAATGCCACAGGGAAAGGTAAAAATTACAATTAATGATGAAAAAGAGTTTGAAACCGATCCTGGCTCAACCTTATTAACTACTCTGTCGATAAATAAAATATTTATACCATCAGCATGTGGCGGTGGTGGAACCTGTGGAATGTGCCATGTTCAGGTGAATTCGGGAGGTGGCTCAATACTACCAACCGAAAAAGGTTTCTTTACCCGCAAAGAGCAAATGAACAATTGGCGACTTGGATGTCAGGTTAAGGTGCGTGAAGATATGAATATTAGCGTTGCACCTGAAATTTTCGGAATTAAAAAATGGGAGTGCGAAGTGGTTTCAAATCATAATGTTGCCTCATTTATTAAAGAGTTTGTGGTTAAACTTCCTGAAGGTGAAACACTTGATTTCCGCTCAGGAGGATATATTCAAATTGATGTTCCAAAAGTACTTGTTGACTTTAAGACAATGGACATAGAAAAAGAATATCACGATGAATGGGACAAGTTTAATATGTGGGATCTAAAAATGAAAAATCCCGAACCTATTTACCGTGCGTACTCAATGGCAAATCACCCTGCCGAAGGAAATATCGTTATGCTTAATATCCGTATCGCCACTCCCCCATGGGACAGGAAAAAAGGTGGATTTATGAATGTTAATCCAGGAATTTGCTCTTCATATATTTTCTCACTCAAACCCGGAGACAAAGTAACAATATCAGGACCTTACGGCGAATTCTTTATTAAAGATACTGAGCGCGAAATGATGTTTATAGGTGGTGGTGCAGGTATGGCACCTATGCGTTCTCATATTTTCGACCTCTTCGAAACAAAAAAAACAAACAGAAAAGCTACTTTCTGGTACGGTGGGCGTTCTAAACGTGAATTGTTTTATCAGGATCACTTTGAGAAAATTGAAAATGAAAATCCAAACTTCAAATTTGAAGTTGCTCTTTCCGAGCCTCTTAAAGAAGATAACTGGGATGGTTATACAGGGTTTATACATCAGGTAATTTATGATAACTATCTGAAAAACCATCCTGAACCCGAAGATATTGAGTATTACCTCTGCGGTCCGCCGATGATGAACGATGCAATTTTAAAAATGCTCGACGAATTAGGTGTGCCTGAAGAAATGATAATGTTTGATGACTTTGGCAGCTAATAAAAAAAGGTGATCATTTCAGGTCACCTTTTTCATTTTAATACAAATCTTGATTAAATTTGTTATGTCATTTTAAAATATAAAAATTATGAAAAAATTTATAATGCTCGGATTAGTTACAATGCTTGTGAGTAGTAATGTTAAAGCACAAGATTATATTTATTTGGAAAATAAGGACGGCAGAATAGCTGCCACTTCGATTGAAGTATTATCAAACGAAACAAGATATTTCAAATATGGAGATGAATCAGGACAGGTTTACTCTATAAATAATAATCAAATAAGCATGATTGCTTACGAAAATGGCCAACTGAAATTTTTTGAAAAACCATCAAAAATTGCGAGTAGCTATAATTATAAAAAGAATATTATACATTATCACTTATTCGATTTGGTGGTTAACAATTTTAAGTTATCCTATGAAAGAATTATATCGCAAGGAAAAATAGGAATCCAAATCCCTGTTGCTTTTGGGTATGGAGACGAATTTTCAGGATTTGATAATCTGGTAAATAATTTTTACTCCGGTTTATCACTTAACTTCTATCCTACCGGACAAGGTAAAATACGCTATTTTATGGGCCCCGGCATACAGGTAGGATCAGGAAGTTATGATTATGAGTATTACCCCCTTGGTTACGGCTATCCTCCTGTACATCAAAAACAGAATACATTTTTATTTCGGTTTTTAGTTAATAACGGTGTGATTTTCAGTCCAATCAAGGAACTCAGCCTTTCAGCCGTCGGTTCACTTGGAATAAGATATGTAGAAGATACCAATTATTACGATGAAGATCATGTTAAAACCGTTGGAGCATTTTCATTTAATCTCTCCTACAGATTTTAACAAATAATGTGGCGTTATCTGTTTGTTGCTATATTTTTTGTTGCTGCTTGTTCTACTAACAATTCAGTACTTCCCATCAAAATTACAGGAGAAGCGCAGGGCACTTATTATTCAATTATTTATTATGATTCGCTAGCAAGGGACTTTCAATTTGAAATTGATTCACTTTTGGATGCCTTTGATCAATCTGTATCACTTTGGGTTCCCGGGTCCATCTTGTCAAAAGTTAATAATAACATTGATTTTGTAATTCTCGATAAATATTTCATTGATAATTTTCATCTGGCAAAGAAAGTAGCTCATGAAACTAATGGAGCTTTCGACTTTACTATTGGCTCACTTGTGAAAGCATGGGGCTTTGGCTATGATAATCAAAAACATGTTGATTCGATAATTATAGACAGCCTTCTAAAAATAGTAGGCTACGAGAAAGTGGATATTATTGACAACCGGGTTGTTAAACAAAATAAGAGTACTACATTCGACTTTAACGCAATTGCACAGGGATATTCGGTTGACATGATTGGTGAATTTCTTAATAGACGGCAAATTGATAATTTCCTGGTTGATATTGGTGGTGAAGTTATGGCAAGAGGTCAAAAGCCTGACGGAAATTCATGGAAAGTTGGTATCGAGAAACCTGCAAAAGACTCTGATAATCAACGTGACCTGACTGCAATTATCAAACTTGAAAATCAATCGGTTGCAACATCAGGTAACTATCGTAAGTTTTTTGAAAAAGATGGGATTCGATATTCCCACATGATCAATCCCGCAACCGGATATCCGGCGCGCCATAACCTCCTTAGTGTATCTGTAATTGCCGATAACACAGCTCTTGCTGATGCCTATGCAACTGCCTGTATGATTATGGGACTTGATAAGTCGATTGCTTTTATTGAAGCCAGGAATGAACTTGATGCATTTTTTATTTATTCAAATGATATTGGCGAATATGAGGTTTATGCTACAGATGGATTTAGTAGTTTAATAATCAGTGAGTTTAAAGAATAACCTTCCAATTTTTTTTCCATTAAATGCTTGAACTGAAATTTTTTGATTATTTTGTGCAATAATTTAAGCAACTTTTTGAGTGAAGAGTTTTGAATTTATCACCTAATTCATAACGCTTAACGCATAACAAATAACTCTTAACACTTAATATGTCACTACTATTAGTTTTAAATATCGACATAGGTTCATTCGTTATTGTCGGTATCGGGCTATTAATTGTTGTGCTAGCCGCCGAAAGAATTGCCAGAGTTTTTCAAAAAGTTAAACTTCCTCTTATTACAGGGTTTATAATAACCGGAATTATTGCCGGCTCCTCAGTACTTAATTTCATCACCGAAGAATCGATCAACAAACTTGAGTTCCTGATAGATATTGCACTTTCAATTATTGCATTTTCAGCCGGCGCTGAGCTTTACCTCAACGAATTACGAAGTCGTATTAACAGCATAAAGTGGATGACAATCGGTCAATTGATCATTACATTTGCTCTGAGCAGCGTAGCTATTTATTTCTTTGCTAATTATATTCCTTTTATGAGGGAAATGAGTGTTAACTCAAAAATTGCTGTTGCCATTTTATTCGGGACAATTTTTGTTGCACGATCACCATCGTCAGCCATTGCCGTAATAAATGAGATGAGGGCAAACGGCCCCTTCACAAAAACTGTAATGGGGGTTACTGTTCTAAAAGATGTACTGGTCATAATCCTTTTTGCAATTAGCTTTTCAATTGCAAAAGCTTTTATAGTAGGTGAAGAAATAGGAATTCTGTTTATAATTATCTTACTTTTCGAGTTGATACTATCGTTTGGTATTGGAATAATTGCCGGAAACTTATTTAAGTTCTTTTTTTCGCTTACTTTAAGCAGTAAGATAAAATCGGCCCTAATTATTTTAACCGGATATTCCATTTACCTTTTCGCGTCATTTCTTGCCTATATTTCATCACAGTTTTTTATTCACGAAATTATTGTTGAGCCTTTACTAATATGTATACTTGCAAGTTTTGTAATCACAAATTATTCGAAACACAGAATTGAGTTCTCTGAGCAACTTAAGAAAGTAGCACCTGTTATCTACATCATTTTCTTCACCTTAACCGGCGCATCATTATCGTTTCATGTTCTGATGAGTGTTTTTGGTATTGCTGTTGCATTGTTTTTTCTTAGACTGATAACAATGTTTTTTGGTGGAGTTTTTGGAGTATTAGCAGCTCAAGACCCAAAAGAATATACATTTATTGCATGGATGCCTTTTATTACGCAAGCTGGTGTTGCCTTAGGCCTTGCCACTATTGTTGCCAATGAATTTCCGGTTTGGGGGCACTCATTTGAAACCATCGTAATTGCAATTATTGTTATTAACCAGCTCGTTGGTCCTCCCCTGTTCAAATGGTCACTTAATCTTGTTAAAGAGAGTCATCTGCGCGCACAAGCAAATTTGCGCCAAAACAAACAGGATGCATTAATAATTGGCGTTGAAAGTCAGTCGATAGCTCTTGCAAATCAATTGGTTAAACATAATTGGAAACCCAGGTTAGTATCTGTGGATGATTTTATGATTGACGATATAAAGGACTTCGAGGTTCTACGAATGAAAGAATTCACTCCTGAAAATTTAAAAAAACTAGATTGTGAAAATGTTGAGGTTGTTGTACTAATGTTATCCGACAGTAAAAATTATGAAATAGCGGAGATTATTTATGAACATGTTGGCACAAAAGAAGTTATTGTTAGATTAAATAAGCGTGAAAATTTCAACAAATTCCATAAGCTCGGTGCGCTTATTATCGAGCCTACAACGGCAATTGTAAGTTTACTTGATCATTTTGTGAGATCCCCAAATGCCGCAACTCTCTTGCTTGGGATGGATGAAGGGCAGGACTCCGTTGATGTTGAAATATTGAATAATGATATTCATGGTATGAGATTGCGTGAACTCCGCATTCCATCGGATATTATCGTACTCTCAATTAAGCGTAAAGGGCAAATAATAATTTCGCACGGGTATACACGGCTACGACTCGGAGATATTATAACACTTGTTGGTGCCGAAAAAAGCCTCGAAGAAGTTATGTTCAAGTTTGAGACATAGCACCTTTATCAAATATTAGAATAGTAAATTATCTAGTATCATATCTGAAAGCGAAACCATTCCAATATATTCACCATTTTCCTCAACCGGTGCCATTCTTATTCCCAATTTCATCATTAGGCTGGCTGCATATCGCACATCCATATTGGCAGGGACACAGATAGCTGGTTTAGTCATAATCTCAAAAACGTTAACCTCATCAGAAGTTTTGTCGGGAATAATAACTCCTTTGATGAAATCATACACCATTACAATTCCGTAGGCATCTTGCGGGTAGCGCTTTTTAACGATTAAAGCTGCAACCTTTTCTTTTCGCATGATTTCGACCGCCTCTTTGGCAGTGGCCATACCATCAACGAAAACTATTTTTTTCGTCATAACATCCTTGGCACTTTGAAAACTTCTTTTTCTATTCATGTTTACTCTTTTAAAGTTATTACACAAAGTGAGCTCAATTAAAATATACTTTGCACTATCATACTTTTTTCATATTCTGCAAATATAAGAACCCATTATCGATTTTTTTAAAAATATTGATCACGTGCCTGATCCTTGAATTTTTTCATTTGACTTTCAAGTCCGGCAATATGCTCTATAGGTAATACAAAAGCAATACCAGTGCCCGGTTTATCAAATTTTCCTGCCAAACGTATTACCTTCATAAGGTTTTCTACCACGTGTTCTTCGACAAGAAAAACAATGATATCGGTTTGATCTTCAATACTTAGACCAAAAAAAGATTTCGCTTCATGTATGCCTGTTCCTCTGGCAGGAATAATAGTAGCTCCGGTAGCTCCCGCTTCCTTCATTGCATCAACTACATCATCAGTGATGCTGGGTTTGACAAAAGTCATAATTAATTTAAATTGCATCTCTTTCTCTTTTTATTTTTAAAAATCGGGTTTTTAAATCCATAAATTGAGCATATCCCAACACAGTGATAATTGGAAACAAGCTGGCAAATGCGATAAGCCCAAATCCGTCAATGGCAGCGCTTCTGCCTGGTACTGCACTGGAGAGTCCTAATCCCAGAGCAGCCACTATCGGTACAGTAACAGTTGATGTGGTAACGCCTCCTGAGTCATAGGCTAAAGCAATAAGCTTTTTGGGCGCAAAAATAGTTTGAATGATTACAATAATATACCCTACCATTATGTAAATAAATAACGGTGTTCCTGTTATGATCCGAAATGTACCAAGAGCCAAAGCGAAGGCTACACCAATAGCTACGGTAATACGAAGCCCCCAAACACTTATAGTTCCTACAGAAACTTCCCCGGCTTTCAGGGCAACTGCAATGAGTGCGGGCTCGGCTATAGTGGTTGAAAATCCGATCAATGCTGCAAAAATATAAATCCAGTAGTACGACCGCCAGTTTCCCACTTCATTTTCTGAAACTCCAATAAACAAAGGATCAGATAATTGAATAGCCATAATTTTCCCTACCGGAAAAAGTGCTTTTTCCAATCCCATCAGAAATAATGCCAGTCCGAATACTACATAAACGCTTCCTAAAATCACTTTTTTTAAATGGGGTATGGGCTGCTTCAAAACTACTAGTTGAAAAAAAATGATCAATATCAAGATTGGTAATACGTCTCGGAGTGTATAAAACAAGACCAAAACAAAATCCATAAGAAAATCACCCATAAACCACTCGTTTTTAAAACCAAAATAAGCCGTATGCCATCACAAAAATCATTGGCAAAAGTGAAGCAAAGGCTATCAGACCAAAACCATCCATTAACGGACTTCTTCCTTTAATCACAGTGGCCAGGCCAACTCCAAGAGCTGTTACTAATGGAACAGTAATTGTAGAAGTAGTAACTCCACCCGCATCATATGCCAGTCCAATTATCTCATCGGGGGCAATTATTGTCATCAACATTACTAATACGTATCCGCCAATGATTAAATAATATAAAGGCCAACCCTTGAGGATGCGTAATACTCCAATAACTATGGCCAGACCAACAGAAACAGCCACCGACAATCGTAAGCCCATAGCATATATGTCCATTGTGCTTTGATTGTTTTCTATTAAACCCGCAATTGAAGATATTACCGAAGCCTCCTTTGCTACTGCAATTAAGGCTGGTTCGGCAATTGTAGTAGAAAAGCCCAGTGTGAAAGCAAAAATCATTAACCATAATAAGCTTCCCTTTTTTGCCAGTGCGTATGCCATCGTTTCTCCGATGGGAAATAACGCAATTTCTAAGCCCTCAACAAAAAGCATCAACCCTACTACTACAAATAAAATTCCAAATATAACCTCTCCAATTTCAGGGAAAGGTTGCCTTATGACAACACTTTGAAAAAAAACTACTACCGCTATTATCGGAATGAGATCCATAAGCGCTAATCTTAATTTCCTTAAAATGGATAATAAATAAATTTTATGCATCACATATTTATTGCTTATTAATGCTATGCGAATATACAAGAAACTATTAAACCAGGTTGTCTGGTTATCGAGTTGTCAGGTTATCAAGTTGTCATGTTGTCGGGTAATAAACAAATTGAAAATAACCATACAACAATGAAAATCCCAGTACATAGGAAACAACTCATACAACTATAATAACCAAACACTAGTTCGTTCCCTGTCTATTTATTTACTCTTACGTCCCACGGCTTGTTTCTCATAGCGTTGCTCTTTGTTATTGTAGCCCATGGTTGACAATATCCCACTCAAAACACTTTTCCAAATGTAATAGGCAATCGATTTTTGAGTATCATGTTTGAAATATACTTCACCAGGCGTTGTTTTACCATGAGAGTCAGGATTATTCGACTTAATAAAAATATCATTCAGCAACAAATCGGCTATACTACCTCCTAATCCGGTTGCGTTTTCAGCCTTATCGCGATCGTATAATTCAATTTTTAAATTCTCGTACTTAAATAATAAGGATCCTTCACTAAACTTGTTATTACCATGTATCATCGGAATATCAATACTGCCTGTTCCTGTTTTCATTGTAACACCAACTGCGGGCTGGGTCATTGGATTGACTTTTGAGAAATCGATTTCGTCAATGGAGCCGGATACATAAAAATCGTATGCAGGGCTTAACAACGGGAACTTTACTTTAAGGTTTAATTGTGCCTCTCCAAGTAACATTGCGTTTAAATTGGCTACCATCTCACTACTGGAATCAATAACCATCCTGTCGTTATTAATATTAAAAACAGAAAGGTTAAAATTGTTTAAGAATATTTCGCCTGGTTTGATCGCCTTTTTCTCAAGTTCTTGATATTTAATGTAAGCATCATGCGTCCTGAGTGAATCAATAGTTAACGTTCGTGGAGAACTTAGTAAAGCTTCCTGAGGCATTTTTACATATGCCTCCGGATTCATATCATACTTTTTATCTCTGTAAATACTGGCATCTAAACCCATTACATCAACACCACCCATATGTATGCTGCCATCCTTAATTAACTTTTTAAGTCTGAAATTACTACAAATAATTTTATCCGTAACTAAATCCATCTTACCTGTTTGGTATACCGCCTTCTTGAAAAACTCTGCGGCTTCATACCGGGGTTTCATCTTTAACGTATCAACACTTAGTTCATTTTCAGAAAAATTATAGCTAAGTGAATTAATACTTGTTTCATACAAACTGTTGGCGGAAATAAATTTAGTATCTCGGAGGTTTACTGATACTTTTTCAGCAAAGGCAAAATTATTATCGCTAAATGTTTTTGAATCAATTTTTATAAAGTCGATTACGAAACCAGCCTTGGTTAATGTTAGTTTTTTAACCGAAGTATCGGATATGGTACTATGAATTAAGTCAATATTGCCGGCACTAAAAATATCAATATTCAGGTTATTCAAGAAATCAGGAAGCTTTATTTGCTTTTTATCAGATTTGCTTGATGCTGATTTAGTAGTCTTATGGTCTTCCATATCCATCACAAAATCATCAATTTCAATTCCTTTAATACTAACATTATGAGGTGTTGTTTCGCTAATTTCAATTCCTGAAATTTCAACACCCGACGAAGTATACGACATGAAATTTTCACTTTTTACAAGCTTATTAATGCTGCCTCCCTTAATGTCAGATATGGATAATTTTAATTCTGGTTGATCAAAATTCAGCTTTTTAATACCTGCATATGAATTTTTTATACTGTCAGAATACAAGAAATCAATAATATTTAAATAATCAAGTCCTTCAACAACATTATCAGAAGATGTAATTTTATATTTGAAATCGAGTTCGCTAAGACTAAAATTTGATACAGAAATACTGTCTTGAGTTTCGATTTTAAATGACAGATTGTTTATTATAAATTCTTCAATATCAAACGGAATGTTTTTTTTATTTGATAGTGTACCGGTCTCAGCTATGGGTTTTTTGATACGGGTGTCAATTCTTAAGTCAACATATAGGTTTTCAATCGAGATTGACCCAACTACCGGAGTTTGTTTTTCAATAATTGTATTATACTTAACACCCGTTAAATCAATGCTTCTAATGTTTAGTTCTCTAACTTCCATTCTGTTTTTCAAACTGCTTTTAGGATTATCACTTAATGTAATATTTTCAAGTAATAATATCTCTTTATTCTTATTAGAAACAATTTTTGAACAGCTAATTAAATAATCCTGATAGTTAATAACAGGTTCCGATAACTGGATATTCCAAAGCAAATTTTTAAGCCATGTAGTATCTTTATTATCCGCTATCGTAATATTATCAACAGTTACGCCTAATCCGGATTTTATTTTAATCGCATTATTTTTCAGTTTTAAATTCAAATCAACTTTACAACCAGTAATTTCAAAATCTTTAATAACTACTTTATGGATTTTGTTTAAGTCACCAAGTTTTATGGAGCCTGAGTTTAAATCAAGGTCTGTAACTCTTATATCAAATTTATTATTTTCTGCAACATGTATCTTTCCATTAGATATTTCTACATTACTAATTTCAAAATTGGTTAAGTCAACTTTCTTTCTTGTGCCTTTTTGTTTTTCCATTTTGCTTATATCTAAGTCAACTATTGGATTAGAAATAGAGAGGCCAATTTTCAATGGTAGTCCTTTAGCAAAATCCTCTGCCGAAACTCCGGTAACTTTAATTGAATCAACTTCAGAAAATACCGAAGTTGATTTCTCATCACTTTTGTCGTTAATTTGAAGGCCAGCCAAAGATATAATTCCTTCTTTTTCGTTAAATAGGAGGTTGCTGAGTTTTAATTTCAAACCGGATTTTTTTTCCGCAATTCTCAACTCACCGGACGACATAGTTATACTTCCATAATTAACATCAGGTATCTTATTTACCAACACATTGGAGTCGAGTAGTATATCGCTTACACTAAAATTCAGGTTTGCTGCATTTATTAGCGTATCACCTAATTCATCGCGATTTAGTAGGTTAATATTTTTCAAACTAAAAGATCCAAGCTTGACATTATGAAAAAAACTATTTGGGTTGCGTTTATTTTTTGATGAATCGGACGAAACTTTTGGAATATCAGATGAATTTTTTGTTAAATATAAATAGGCATCTGAAATTGAAATGTTGTCGATATCAATATCATGCATCTTTTCCATTGCATCCAAATCTATTCCTTCAATAAGTATTTCACGTACTGTTGCATTTACATCCATTATGTTATTAGCTACAGAACTACTTATAATCTTGATATTATTTACTACAAGAGTATTAGTATTTGAACTAAAAACAGTTGAGTCAAAACTTACCTGATCACCATTAGGAAGAGTGTAAATTAAATTACTAAGTTTAACGAAATGCTCTTTTGCAAAAAGAAACCTATCCTCTTTAAATATCTGTTCTTTGGAAGTGTCAAAGTTTTTCAACAATAATTTAAACTCAACCGATCCATCATGATCTTCATTATCAAATAACGATTTGATATCAACTTTTCCGTGAGTGATCTCAATTTCATCAACTTTAATGATTAAATTTCCAAGTAAACCCGGATGTTCTTTTAAGCTCCTGATTATCTTTTTCGGTTTTTCTTTAAAATGTAGGGGTTTATTATTTTCACGAAACCATGAGGATGGTTTTTCTATTATAAACTTTTTAGCAATAAGCGCACGGTTAAAAATCAAATGAAACAATGAAAAGTCCTCCAATTTAAGTTCATCGAATTTAAATTCAGAAAGCTCAACGGTTTCTTCTTTATTAATGTATGTATTATTAAAGGAAAACTTTGAATCAGTAAAAGAAATCGATGAATTGATAATACTATAATCTACATGGCCAATATTAAATGTGATGGTTTGGTTGGTTTTTTTGTTGATACTAACTTCAAAGGCATGGCCGATTATTACATTCCTAAGTAAAAAGAGTATGATACCTAAAATTAATACTACTGCAACAACAATAATAAAGATTCGTTTTTTCATAAGTAAAATTTATATTGAGATTATTTTAAATCCTTGTTTACTTTTTTAGCTGCTTTTTCTGCGCCTGCCTTAATATCTTCTAAAGCATCTTTAGTTTTCTCTTTGGCAGATTTGGCTGCGTCGCCCACACTTTCCTTAACATCTTCTACTGCGTCTTTCGTTTTCTCCATTACAGATTCCGCAGCTTCATCTATTTTCTCCCCAACATTTTCAACATTATCTTTGGTAGCATCCTGTATATTCTCTACCTTGTCGGTTGCATCTTCTTGTGTGGATTTTTGCTCACATGCCACAAAAATGAGACTTAAAACTACTACGATTAACATTCCTTTTAACATCTTCATAATATTCGGTTTAGATTAAATTTTTGTAACTAATTAGTGTTTTAAAGTGTTGTTTATATTTTTATTACAGAAATAAATTCTACCGCAATGAACGCCAAGTTATATACAAAGAGCGCTAAGTTGTTGAATATGTATTCTTTGCGAACTTTGCGATCAAATAACTTATATCACTCACATTGAGCACAATACAATTTATTATAGCACACTTATTAGTTACAAATTTTTATTAAACATATAACAAAGCAACAAATAAATTGAATTAAATCAAAGGATTAAGAGGTACAGTTAATCTTTTATATCAAAATAAACCGGAAGATGATCGCTAAATCCCCCATGATATTTAAAGCCAATATTTGTGCGAAAAGTTTTTACTCCAAAATGTTTTATATCTGATTCCAATAAAAAATCAGCATCAAAAATGCGGGCAGTTGTTGACTGGAGGCCATTAGTACCATTTAATATAGAGTTGGTTACGAGTATCTGATCGAAATTCGACCAATTGCCATTATATTTAAGCGTTCCTAAAACACCTGGATTTGAACTTATTAGTTCCATATTATTAAATCCGCAAACCGATGAATTTGTAATCAACTGCATGCTTTTGTTTTCGGGGTTGTCGTTAAAATCGCCCATTAGTACTATATTGGCCTTATCATTTCCAGCACAAATGGAATCAGTAAGTTCCAACAATTTCTTAGAAGCCAATACCCTAAGTAGTTCCGATTCAAGGTATCCTCTGTATCTTGAAGTCCAGTGGTTAACAACAACATGAAGTGTATCTGCATCCAGCAAGCCTTTAACATAAAGCAGATCACGTGTAGTAAAATCAGGATTTTTCGGGTCGCTAATTACAACTTTAGCACTATATAACAAGGTAAAACTTGCCTTATGGTATATCAAGCCAACATCAATCCCTCGGAAATCATCCGAATCATAATGAACATAGTCGTACCCATCTTTTGCAAGAGGAGTGTTGTTAATCAAATCGGAAATAACAAATTCATTTTCAATTTCTGCCAACCCAACTATTGCAACAGGCTTCCATTGACCTATTGCTTTAATTACCTTATAAATATTATTTCGCTTTTCAACATATTTATAATGGGTCCAATGCAGGTCTCCATCCGGAGTAAATTCATTATATGTACTCAATGAATCATGTAGAGCATCAAAATAGTTCTCCACATTATAGAACATTATTCGATATTTTTCATTCGGATTATTATTAGCTATTGTTTGTGAATTACAATCAATAGTTAAAAATGAAAAATACAATAATGCAATGAATGATATTTTCAATTTTTCAGATTTAAATACAATTTTAAAAAAAATATACATGCAACCGTTCTAATTCTGATTAAATTTTATTTTCAACTGATAGAATATTATAAAGGTTATAGTATCTTTGAGTAATTAAATTAAAATAAGTGTTGATCTTAGCACATTAAATATCGCTGATATTTAAAGACTTTTCATAATTTTGATGTAATTTTTTAAAAAAACATTGCTCAATGTGGTATAATTTTATTGATTTTGGGTACTAATATATAGAAGAGTGTTACAATATAAAACTCAGGAATTACTTAACGGTATACTAGAAAATAACAGAATCATTGTTCAACATATATATGATCGTAATTTTCAAAGTATTAGAAAGTTCATAGAAAAGTTTGGAGGAAGTAAAGATGATGCCCTTGATGTTTTTCAGGATGGGATAATTGTTATTTATGAGCAGCTGAAAAGCGGAGATGTTAAACAAATCAATAACTTTCAAGGATATCTATTCTCGATATGTAAATTTAAATGGTTTAACATACTACGAGATGGTAAGTTTAGTGAAATAACCAATATTGAGTTAGAAGATATTCTCCCATCGGATGAATACGAGCAAATATCAGAACGGTGGGGTGAAGTCATGATAAAAGAAGAAAGAGTGAAGGTTTATTTCAATTGTTTCATGGAACTCACCAGTAAGTGTCAGCAAATGATTCGTTACGTAGCACATGGATTGGATATTGAAGATATTGCTACTGAAATGAACTTCTCTTCTGTTACTTATACATACAGGAAGCGTCAGCTGTGCCTCAACAAACTTATCGAATTAGTAAAACAAAGGTTAAACCAAATTAATGGAATCAGCTATGATACTAAATGACAAAACAATGTTAATTGAAAGGTACATAACAGGCAAACTTGAAGATACCGAATTATGGGAATTTAAGAAAAACCTTGAAAATGATCTGGAACTGGCACGCGAAGTAAAACTCCGTCAGGAAATTTACAGCACTATTAGCAATGACAAGAAAATGGGGCTAATGAAAACATTAAGTGATATTAAGTCCAGAAAGCAAAAACGCGTGTTCGCGATAAATGTCTACTCAAGGCAGATCCAGGTTTTTGCTGCTTCAATAGTTGTACTTATAATAATTGGCGGAGCCTTATTCCTAAATTACATACAAAACAGCAATGTATCAAATTACGACATTTATACTGAATATTTTATTGATGAAGGGTCGTTATTGTCAACCCGATCGGATGTGAGTACTAATAATTCATTAGTTGAATCAGGTATTAGACTGTATGGTAATGGTAAATATACTCAAGCAGTATCATTGTTTGACTCAAACCCCGAAAATCTAATGGCAAGGTTATATACCGGTTTTTCTTATATGAAGTTAGACCAATTTGAGATGGCAGAAAAACAGTTTAAATATATTATCAATCACCATGATAATATCTTTTTAGATCAGGCAGAGTGGAATTTAGGGCTCAGTTATTTAGCAAATAATAAAACTGAACAAGCACACTTAGTTTTCTCGAAAATTGCATCTGAAAAAGGAGCTTATCGTTCACAAGCCGAAAACATTATTACGAAATTGCAGAACAGGTAACAAGCCAATTTTAAACAAAACAAGCACAGGCGTAAAAGAGGTAGTGGTTCTTTTACGCCTTTTTTTTGTTCAGATCAATCCTTTATTTTGTTCATGCCACTGCACTATTGTTAAGTCAATTGTAAGGTGGCGAAAAAGATTGCCGCTTCCTCGTACCTCGTCATAGCAAAGACGTCACTACGTGCATGACTGTTCGGCAGGCAGGGAAGAATGATGAAGCAGACTCCTCAATAGTTAATACTTGACTTAACACTTCTATGTTTATAAACCATGTTCTAAGTACCAACCTGAAAAGTAAGTTTTTTTGTCAGGAACGATCCGCCTGAAGCGAATCAGAATGACAGGCGTCTTTGATTTTTTGGACAGCTTTTAGTTGCCTAAGTAACAGAATCTTAAGCTTGTAACAAGCTATGTAACATTATTCATACCTCAACGACTCAATCGGATCAAGTTTTGCGGCTTTATTTGCCGGAATGATTCCTGACACTAAGGCCACCACAAAGCAAAGTCCAAGTCCTAATAGTATCCATAGCCAGGGAATAATAAAAGCACTTTCAGTCAGAGCCGAAACACCATTACCTATTAAAATTCCCGCAATAACTCCTAGTATTCCGCCTATTTGAGCAATAACAATAGCCTCAACCAGGAACTGATTTCTTATAGTTCTACTTGTAGCTCCCACCGCTTTCCGTATGCCGATTTCACGGGTACGTTCCGTTACCGAAACCAGCATAATATTCATTAGCCCAATGGCCGCTCCGAGTAAGGTAATAAGGCCAATTACAGTTGCTCCTATCTGTATCTTTGAGGTAAGCTTTATAAGCATATTGGCAATATTATCGCTTTTAATAATTGAAAACGAATCATCGTCACCTAATTTATCCTTTCGTATGCGTCTGAACACTCCTGTTGCCTCTCCAATAGCAGCATCCATTTTTTCCTGGTCGGGAACCATAATGCTTATCCTGTAATTCATATTAGGTCGTGAAAAATATTGCCTTACATTTCCGAGCGGAGCCAGACAATACCTGTCGCCGCTAAATCCAATACTGGAGCCTCGTTCTTTCAATACTCCTATTATTTTATATTTTCCGGCGCCAATTGAAACTACTTTGCCAATCGGGTCCTCATTCTTTTTAAACAAAGTTGAGGCTATTTCACTTCCTATAATTGTAACATGATTTCCCTGGTGAACTTCGATTGGTAAAAATCCCCTTCCTTTTTCCAACTCAAGTCCGGCAGTAGAAATATAATTTTCATCTACGCCTAAAATTTGAGTATTAGGGTTTGTTTTTTCAGATTCATACTTTACCGTAGCAATACCAGTACCACGAGTATAAATTGAAGTTATTGCAGGAAAAGAAAATTCATCTTTAAACTTGTTGGCCTGCCTGAAATCAATAGCTTCAAATGCTTTTGGCCTATTACTATTACCACCAATATGAACCCTCATTTCTCTATTTTGAATATTAAAAGTATTGGATCCCATCATTGCAAAGTTGTTGTTCAAAAAGTATTCAACGGCATCAATTGCAGTAAGTATCCCAACCAAGGCCATAATACCAAAAGCTATTATCATAACCGTTAGAATAGTACGAAGCAAATGACTTTTTATAGATGTTAATGAAATAAGGACGTTTTCTTTAATTAGTTTCAAATTTGCCATAACTTTTATTCCAATTTTGTTCCAAATGCCAGATCACCAGCATCTCCAAGCCCTGGAACGATATATGCTTTTGCAGTAAGCTCATCATCAATCGCACCTACCCAAATCGTTAAGTTCTGTAATGAAAAATTTCTTTTAATAACCGCAATCCCTTCCTCCCCGGCTACCAAACATACAACATGAATGTGCTTAGGTTTGCCGTTTTCCAGGAGGGCTTTTATTGATGTAGTCATTGAACCACCTGTTGCAAGCATCGGATCGCTAATAATTAGAACCTTGTTCAACAATGAAGTGGATGACATATAATCCATCTTTATAATAAAACTTTTGTTCTTCCTGTATTTGCGATATGCAGAAACAAAAGCACTATCTGCTGTATCAAAATAATTCAATAACCCTTGATGTAAAGGTAATCCTGCTCGGAGTATGGTTGCAAGTACAGGTTTATCTGCAAGTATCTTCATTGGTGCTGTACCAAGTGAAGTAATAATATCCTCATCCTTATAATCCATTTCTTTACTTATCTCGTAAGCAAATATCTCTCCAGCACGCTCCATATTTCTTCTAAAGCGCATACTGTCGCATTGAATTTCTTTGTCTCTTAGTTCCGATAAAAACTGGTTAAACAAAGAGTTTGTTTTTCCTATTTCCCTTACCATAGTAATCATTTTCTACAAAAATAGTTGATTTAGCTAAAACAACTGCTGTGAATTAGATTTTTTACTTTTTTGATTTGCAAAATAAATTATAAATATTAAAAATGATTTTCATAACAAAATTTAACCTATTTATTTTCAGCCTTGTATAGGTTGTTTTTTTTGCGCCAAATCCTTTGTAGTATCTTGCCAGGTTTTCGTTGTTCGATCCTTCAAAATCAAGTATCCGTCCGCCAGGTGAATTATCACGAATAACAGTATCAATTAAAAAAGTCATTGCCCCATTAGTACGGGCCACCTCATCGGAGCCTGAAAAAAGAAAAATCAAACGGTTATTATTTTTAAGAAAAAATGCTGCAGCACAAAGTTCGTTATTTTCGGAATAAACACCACAGGTAGTTCCCATTCCCTTATGAATTGCCTTATACATAATACGTTGCAATACAACATAATTTTTTTCAGTCCACTTTGTAATATCCGCACCTCTATTAGTCCTGAATAAACTAATAACACTTTCGGGTTTAACGCCTTTCATAAATATGAGATTGTTTTCTAAACTCTTTTTAAGATTACGCTTAGTATTATTTGAGTATTTAGAGGCAAGCTTTGGGTACTCGTTTATTAAATCCAAGAGATAATTATTATTGGAAATAAGGTGGTATTTTTCTTCAGCAAATTTGTTGAATATATTAAAGTTAACATCAATAAGTTTAACGTGTACAGGAATTTTACTAATAAAATCCTCAATAATCTTAGGATTCAATATGTTTATTGAAAATACTCCAAATTGCTGTGTAAAAAATGGTTGGTAGTAGTAGGTGATGCCAAATTTCTTTCTAAGTGTAAGTGGCATAACTCTCTGGTAATCTTCTTCAACCAGTGCTTCCCATCCCTCATGTACAAGGTCTAAATACCACGAACATACATAGGTATTGCCATTGAAAGATTGTTTTATACACTCATCCCATTTCTTCTTGTCAATTTCGGTATGTTTTAGATATACAATCAAGTTTGAGATCAATATTAGTTAAATTATGTTTTTTGCTGATTCTACTATCGAATCATCAACTTTACGCACAAGCACTATCTACTCTTCTGCTGCCATAACAAGCAATTCTTCATACACTTTACGCCACCCTTTCCATCTTTTTTCATCACTAAGAGGTTCGTTATGCCATAAAGAACTAAATGTACCATCTACTTTTTTTACCTCATTAATTAACTTCTTAATCTGTTCGATGGCATCTGCCGGTGTAAGCTTCATATAATCCTTAAGTGTACCATCCATAACCACAAAAGGATGAACCCTGAGTTTTGTTTCTACCTCAATATCCAGATCATAGAAATTAAAAGGGCTGCAAATACCAGCTCTGAATCCTGGCAAAGCAGCATAACCCATTGAGTAATCATCTGTTATATCTTCGTCGATTAAATTCCTGTATGTACCTGGCAGATTTAGACGTAAAAAATGTTGCCTGCTTTGTGTAATATCCTTGTTAACAACACTCTCAAGGTATTTTATTTCTTTTTGCAGCATTTCAGGGTTCTCATTGGTATAGTATGACGGGTGAATGCCAATTTGTGCATAATCGCCCATTTTCTTAATCAGAAAACGAAAACTTCGGTTTCTGGTATTAACGTTTTTATCAAATTTACCATAATGGCCAAACAAAAAGAAATAGATTGGTTTAAGATTATACCGTCGTTGAAATTCAATCTGTAGATCAAAAGTATCAAAGGGGTCTTTAAAACCTGAAAACAAAACACGGCTACGCTGAACAATATCACTCCAATCAAAATTCTTAACCGATAAAAGGTAACCTCCAACCGAACGTACTAAACCTTTTTGTGAATAAGCAAAGGCTGTATCAATATCATATGTAGGTCGGAAACGATAATTTCGTTTAGGGAAATTAAAATCAGGATACTTATCAAGAATTATTTTCTTTATCATCACCGACCAAATATTCACCATAGGTTTATCCAGGATATTCAATTCGGCACTTAAACTCAGGTGAGCAGTAAACCTTCCGTGTATATCAGAAACATAGAGTTGATATTCTTCATACCTTGAAACAAGATAAAATATGGCTGAAAATACATCGAATGGCAAGGCAGAGTTTTTATCGTAAACAGGAAACAAAGCCTTATTGCCTTCAAAATTTATATTTTCGACTTTAATATTTTCGATTCCTCTTTGAAAAAGTAAGCCCGAAGATTTAAAGAAAATATCATCAGAATATGCTTTATCTGCATATACTATTTTTGCAGCATCTGCCGAAAGAAACTCATCCAAATTTGTAGTGAGGGTATATGTAACTTTTAGCAGGTCTTTAAAAACCAGTCTAAACACATACCTAATCCTACTTGTCATTTTCGGAACAAAAACTAATAAACCTTCCATAGGTCAAAAGTACAGAAATTTCAACTATTTTTGAAGTCAAATTTTTATTAATGAATGGATAATTTTATCGTATCGGCACGAAAATACCGTCCGGCAACTTTTCATCAGGTTGTTGGTCAGGATTCTATAACCGCAACACTGCAAAATGCTATTAAAAATAACCATCTTGCACAAGCATTTTTATTTACCGGTCCGCGCGGAGTTGGTAAAACAACTTGCGCCCGGATACTCGCAAAAACAATTAATTGTGATAAACTAACTGATGAGCTTGAGCCTTGCGACAAATGCGAATCCTGCACATCGTTTAACAATAATGCTTCATTTAATATTCACGAACTTGATGCCGCTTCAAATAACTCAGTTGACGATATTAGAAATCTTGTTGAGCAAGTGCGTATTCCTCCGCAGATTGGAAATTACAAAGTTTACATAATTGATGAGGTACATATGCTTTCGCAAGCAGCTTTCAACGCATTTTTAAAAACACTTGAAGAACCTCCGGCATATGCAAAGTTTATTCTTGCTACAACAGAAAAACATAAAATAATACCGACAATACTTTCAAGATGTCAAATATTTGATTTTAAACGCATTAATGTAGAAGACATCACTAATTATCTTGGCTATGTTGCCGAAAAGGAAAATATTGAAACTGAAATTGAAGCTCGTCATATAATTGCACAAAAAGCTGATGGCGCTTTACGAGATGCCCTTAGTACTTTTGACCAGATAGTTAGTTATAGTGGCAACAAGGTTTCATATAAAGATGTAATTGAGAACCTTAATATACTTGACTACGAATATTATTTCACAGTTACTGACAGCCTGCTAAATAACGATATACCAAACCTGCTGTTAATTTTTAATGAAATTATTGAGAATGGATTCGATGGTCAGCATTTTATTGTAGGATTATTGGAACATCTCCGCAGTTTATTGGTTTTAAAAAGCCCAGCAACAATTGGATTGATGCACGCTAGTGGATCACTTAAAGAAAAATACTCACATCAGGCCGGTAACTGTTCAAGTGATTTTCTGTTAAACGCACTGCAAACATGTAACAAATTCGACCTCAGCTATAAAGGCAGTAGCAACAAAAGGCTTCACATTGAAATTGCTCTCCTTGAATTAAGCAGTATTACAGCAACGCCCTCATCCGCCGTACCAAATTTAGAAAGTAAAAAAAATGCTGTAAAGCCAATTATAGAAGAAAAGAAACCTGAATATAAACTTAGTCCGGCTCAAGTTGAAAAACCCATCGGCAAAAAAGATGATTCCGAAAAAAAACTACCGTCAGAGCAAACTTCGAAAAAAGAAGATAATGCTGCGAAAAAAATTACACCCGTAGATTCGGGTAATGGGCGAAAAATTAAGAATATATCAATAAAGCAAAGTCTTGAGGTACTAAGAAAGAAAAATGATGATATCAATGAGGTACCTGAAAGCATAATTGCAACAGAATTTTCACTGGAAAAGCTTACAGAAATCTGGGAGTTGTTTATAGTATCTTATATCGCAAAATCGCCAAGCTTTGCCAACGCGATAGCTAAGTACAAGCCAGTATTAAAAGATGGGTTTGAGATTGAATACAAAGTTGACTCGATGATTATTGCAAAGGACACATTATCAGTTACATCACTTTTGGAGTTTTTAAAAAAAGAACTAAACAACAACCTGATAACTCTTAAACCAATAACCCCCGAAAAAAACGAACAAAAAGTTGCCTATACTGATAGCGAAAAATTTGCAGAAATGACCAAAAAATATCCCGAAATTCTTAAACTTAAAGATAAGCTAAATTTAGAGATTGAGTTTTAGTTGGCAGTCTTCAGTCAACTATGCCAGCATTCCATCCTTCCAACCTAAAACTCGTCAACATAATCAAGAATAACGCCCTTATATTTATCAGTTTGAAGCACTCGTATTAAGCCATTCATAGTGCTGAGCGGACCTTTAGTTACTGCCAAGTTAACAAGCCATGCCGGTATAGTACCGCCAATATCTACCTCAATTTCCAACGATACATGAACTTGTCCATCTTTAAGTGGATTAAGAGTCCATTGAGAAATTATATACGGAATTCTGACACAATCTTCCTTATCAGGAAGAAAATCGGGCATGGCAACTGATAGTATAGTGATTGAATAATCAATATTATTCTGTTTCAAAGTTACATCAGTAATAAAATCACGGTCGGTGACAGGCCACGGAGCACTGATATGAGCATAATATTTCCATTTAAAGTCATTTGTAACTTCAATTATTTCAGCTTTTTCGTTTAAAAAAACCCAGGCACAGTGATTTTTAGCATCTTTAATTAAAGTAACAAGCTCTGATAATGTTGTTTCAACAACCGACTCAACTTTTACCTTATTTATTTGGATATATGATACTTTCTTCACATAGGCTTTCACGTCACTATTAGTTTTAACTAATTTCCAATCCGACTCCTCCTGCCCGAGTGCCGCATTATTAAGAAAAAAAACTAAAACAAAAATACCTACATATTTAAATTTCATCTGCAGCGTGAAAGTTTAAAATAACGCGCAAATATAGAATAATTCGCTTCGGATGCGATTTTTAGGTTTTGAAGTTGTTGTCCCGAAAACTTTAAACCAAAACTTAATCAACCTCAACAACTACTTCATCACTTTGCCACAAGCCGTGTTTTGTACAGAAAGCCATAGCTGTGAGCTTAAGGTTATTATTAGGTACAATATGAAAGTCTACTTCAACATGCCCGGGTGCATTACCAAGTGTGCCTGGAGCAAAGGATGCTTGTCCCAGCATAAACTCACCATTCCATAATTGAACATATGCTATATAATGATCAAAATCATCAGGGTGAACATATTCATCGCCAAGTTTAACTTTAACAGCAAACTTATGGCCCTTTACAGCTTTATTCTTGCAATGAATAAATGGTGAATGACGGTCGATGTAATCCTTTTTTGCTTCTCTGTCGATTGTTGAAATGTCAACGTATCTGTTAATTTTCATGATTTAAATGTTTATTTATAATTAATCTAAATTGCAAAAGTAGATGTTTTTATTAAAAAAACAAACAGTTAATTAAAACCAGAAAATCTTTTTTTTTTATCTCTAAACTACTTTTTTCATATATTTACCCCTTCGTATAAAACATACAAGCAAAATCAAATGTGCATCAATGAAATCAAAACCAAAACATCATGAATTAAGTAGTGAAAATGAACTACTTCAGCAACAATTAAAAAGTCGGGGAGATGAAGAGAACTACTCCTTATTTTTCAAAAACAATTAGAAAAACGCAAAGCGATGACTAAAATAGCAAAAAACAAAAAGCGAATATTATTGGTTGAAGATGATGGCATCATAGTAACCCGCTTAAAAAGTATTCTTCAGAAATTTGGATATGAAACCGTTGATGTACTGGCTTACGGCGAGGACGTAATTGATCAGGTAAACAAGGAACTGCCCGATTTGGTAATACTTGACATCCGGCTTTCGGGCGAAATTAACGGTGTGGAAGTTGCCGAACAACTTAAAGCTAAGTATGATATTCCCGTAATTTTCATAACAGCCTTTTCCGACGAAAAACTCCTCGAACAGGCAAGGTTAACCGAGCCATACGCGTACCTCATCAAACCTATTAACGAAAGGGAGCTTTATGCCACTATAGAGTTGGTGTTGTTCCGGCATGAGGTGGAAACCAAATTAAAAAAGAGCGAGGAGAAATATCGCCTTTTGGCTACAAATACGCTCGATACAATATGGACAACCGACCTTGAATTCAATATGACTTACGTAAACAATGCTATATTCAACTTCTTAGGATACTCGCCGGAAGAGTTTTTAGGTATGAATCCTGCTGTTTTCACAACGCCCGAGGGGATGAAAACTATCCGGCATGAAGCTGAACGATTATTTTCCAACTATAAAGAAGGAGAAATCGGGCAGGTCAAGTTTGAAGTCCGGCAATTAAAAAAGGATGGCACCAAAATTGACGTTGAGATCACAGGTAACCTGCTTCTTGATAATGCAGGTCAAATAATCGGTTTCCAGGGCAGATCAATCGATATCACCGAACGCATACAGGCTGATAATGCTTTGCTGGAGAGTGAAGCCAAGTTTAAGTTTCTCACCGACCATACTTTCGAGTGGGAATACTGGGTTGATAATAATGGAAAGTACTTATATATTTCACCTGCCTGCGAAAAAGTAAGCGGCTATACTGCTACACAGTTTATTGAAAACCCGGATTTGTTTTTTGAGATAATCGTGCCAGATTTTAGAGAAAAAGTTCAGGAACATTTTGATGAAGCAAAAGGGGAGATACATTTTGATCATTCCCTGGAATTTCTAATTACAAAACCCGATGGCGAATGCCGCTGGATTGAGCATTATTGTAATCCTGTTTTTGATAAAGAAGGTAATCACCAAGGACGCAGGGGTGTAAACCGTGATATAACTGAATTTAAAAAATCTCACGACCTGCTAATAAAATTAGAACATGCAATTACCAATTCCACAGATATTGTTTTTATGACCAACGAGAACAGAGTGTTTACCTTTGTTAATCCCCGCTTTACCGAAGTATATGGATATGAAGCCGATGAACTAATCGGCATCCGTACTCCCGGCATACTAAATAGCCAACAAACCACTAAAAAACAGCATAACATTTTCTGGAATAAAGTGCTTAAAAATAATAAGCTTATTGTTCAGATTGTGAATAAATGTAAGGATGGGAAATTAATAAATATTGAAGCATCTGTTAATACATTAATTGATGATTCGGGAAAAACTATAGGGTATCTGGCCATCCAGCGCGACATTACGAAGCGGATTGAAGCCGAAAAAACACGGCGTGAGGCTAAGGCTTTTCTTGAAAATGTATTAAATACGACTCCCAGTGCGGTTTTTTCTGTAGATACCAAAAAACGTATAACAAGCTGGAATAGAATGGCAGAAACAATAACCGGATTTTCAGCAAAAGAAGCCATAGGAAAATATTGTGATTTCTTGAATTCTGAAAGCTGCTCCCATGGCTGCCCTTTGTTTGATGAAGAGGTTAAAAAACCCGGCATTTTTAAAAGTTGTTTGATAAAAGCGAAGGACGGAACAGAGGTAAATACATTGAAAATTTTTGATTTGTTACGTTCGCGGGATGGAGAAATTATTGGAGGTATCGAAAGCTTTATTGACGTTACCCAACAAACAAAAGCCGAGCAAATTCAAAAGGTTATCCTGAATATAGCCAATGCAACCCAATTTGCTACGGATTTGAAAGAAACCATGCAGATCATTCAGAAAGAATTGGGACTATTAATGGATACAAAAAACTTTTTTGTCGCACTGTACGATGCAGAAACCGATAGTATTAACCTGCCTTACTTTGAAGATGAAAAGGATGATATTGCTACTTTTCCTGCCGGAAAAACACTTACCGGATTGGTTATTAAACAAGGGCAATCGCTTTTAATCGATGATGCCGCAGCTAAAAAACTTGAAGAAGAAGGAAAGATTGAAAAGGTGGGTTTTGATTCGGAAATATGGCTGGGTGTGCCTCTAAAAATGAAAGGTGAAATAACCGGAGCCTTTGTATTACAGAGTTATACAAACCCCAATGCATATACCGAAAGTGATAAGGAGGTGCTGGAAATCATCTCATACCAGGTCAGCCTTTCAATTGAACGTAAAAAAGCCGAACAGGAACTAAAAGATGCGCTTGTAAGAGCTACCGAATCCGACCGTTTGAAAACTGCATTTTTACAAAATATTAGTCATGAAATACGCACACCAATGAACGGTATATTGGGGTTCACCTCTTTACTGCAGGAACCAGGCCTTACAGGTGAGCAACGCCAAGAATATATTGACATTATCGAAATAAGCGGCAATCGCATGCTGAATACAATTAACGACATCATGGATATCTCGATGGTAGAAACCGGTCAGGTTAAATTATATTTGTCGTTAACCAACGTAAACAATGAATTACTTAACCTTTATAAATTTTTCAGGTCTGAAGTTGAAAAAAAGGGAATGCAATTTACCTACAAAACAGCATTACCCGATAAAGATGTTAATATTAATACCGACCGCGACAGATTCTATGCCATACTTTCAAATCTTATTAAAAATGCAATAAAATACAGCCACAAAGGAAGTATTGATTTTGGTTATGAGAAAAAGGGTGAGTACATTGAGTTTTATGTTAACGATACAGGAATAGGAATACCCGAAAACAGACAAAAAGCCGTTTTTGAGCGCTTCGTTCAGGCTGATATTGAAGATGTTCATGTTTTTGAAGGCTCCGGATTAGGTTTGTCGATTTGCAAGGCTTATGTTGAACTGCTTGATGGGCAAATATGGCTCGAATCAGTTGAAGGCAAAGGTTCGAAGTTTTATTTTACGATACCCTGTAGTACTGATAAAAAGGATGTAACTACCATTGATGATGAAATCGTTTCGGTACCGGAAATGGCTGCTTCTTCAAAAAAACTTAGTATCCTTATTGCCGAAGATGAAGAGATTGCTGATGCATATCTGTCAATAATTCTAAAAGATGTAAGCAGGAAAATCCTTCATGCCAAAACCGGACTGGATACTATTACAATAGTACGCGATAATCCCACCATTAATTTAATATTAATGGACATCAAAATGCCTATTGTGAGCGGTTATGAGGCCACGAGGCAAATACGTAAGTTTAATAAAAATGTTGTTATCATTGCCCAAACAGCCTACGCTTTAGAAGGCGACCGGGAAAAAGCTATTGAAGCCGGCTGCAATGATTATATTTCAAAACCCATTGATAAGGATGAGCTTATGGAGATGATAGGTAGGCTGGTTTAAGACTTCCCTGTCATATCGAGACCCAACACCCCCGGAAAAGTGGGCGCACATAGTGTGATGACAAAAATTCCAAATCTCAAAAATCATGAATTTTGTTTTATCATCGGATTTATCGGATTAAACGAATTTTCGTTTTTCGCATTGCGAAAAACTAATCTGCTAAATCCGTTAAATCTGATGATGGTTTTCTCATAATTTTTCATTAACTATTCTACATTCAAAATGTACTTGATAATTATCTAATATACAATATGTTCGCATAAGTTGTCATTGGTAACCGACCGTAGGGAGCGTGATATATCCCCTAAAAAAACCCACCTCAATTCCATAACCTAACAAGATGAAATGTCCCCGGGAGATGTCTCGACGCAATCCGCCAAAAGGCGGAAAGCTTACCTCGACAGGACAGCATGGTTTCTGTTATATTAAAATTAATTGTATATTACGAGCACAATTAAAAAGTGTCTTTTGTATTAAAAATGTACATTGATTTTTTAAAAAAGTTAAATAATGAATAAACCTCATAAAGACCCGCTCAATATCCGCAAATATGCTATGTATAGTGCAATTTTATGGACATTATTAATAGCTGCTTCTTTATTATGGAACATAAAATTATTAAACCGTGAAGCCTTAAACCGCGCATATATTTATACTAAAGTTGGTTTTGAAAAAGATTTAATATTAAGACGCTGGATTTCGGAGCATGGTAGCGTATATGTAAAAATTGACAGTGCTACCCAACCAAACCCATACCTTTCTGACATTCCTTACCGCGATATAAGTATTGACTCTGATTTAAATCTAACACTAATTAACCCAGCATACCTGACAAGGCAAATCCATGAAATACAGGAGCAGTTTACCGAAGTACGCGGACATATTACAAGCTTAAATCCAATTCGTCCCGAAAACGCACCTGATTCATGGGAGGTAATAGCTCTTGAATCATTCGAAAATGGCGAACCTGAGTATTACGGTATAGATACACTAAACGGTATGAAATATTACAGGTATATGCAACCGCTACTAACCGAACATAGCTGTTTGGCATGTCATGCAAAACAAGGGTATAAGCTAAATGAAATACGGGGAGGAATAAGTATCTCATATCCTCTGGATCGGATTTACCAGCTATCAAACATAAATTTACATAATCACTTTTTATTACACTTTGTAATATGGTTATTCGGACTGGGAGTTGTTGCATTTGCATATTGGCGTATTAAAAAAAGCGATAATAAGCGTATTGATGCTGAAGATTCTCTACTTAACTTAAACAAAGAGCTCGAAAGAAAAGTGGAACTACGCAGTCTGGAACTCCAAAAGTCGAGTTACAACTGGGAAAATATTTTCAACACACTTGAAACACCGGCACAATTAATTGATAAAAATCACATAATCAAATATGTTAATGAATCAACTCTGAAAATTTTTAAAACCCAACGCGAGGAACTGATTGGGAAAAAATGCCATACCATATTTCACCTGAGTGATTCTCCTCCAATGGACTGCCCGCTGGTAAGTGCTTTGAATTCAAATCAACCTTTCAGTAACGAAATGCTCATTGAAGCGCAAGGGACAACGTATATTGTTTCATGCTCGCCCATTTATGATACCGAAGGAAATATTGAGCACTTTATCCATATTATGACCGATATTTCGGAACGTAAAGAGATGGAAATCATATTAAAAGAAAGCCAACAACGTTTCGAAACCCTATTTAATTCTAGTACAGATGCAATGTTTGTTCATCCTTATAGTGAATCAGGATTTAATAATTTTATTGAGGTCAATCATTATGCTTGTGAAATGTTAGGTTATAGCCGCGAGGAATTATTAAACGTTACCGCGATTGATATCAGCAGTAAACCCGATGCTGAATTTGAAGCTGCTGAAGCAAATCGAAGAAAGCTTAGTCGTGAAAAGAGAAGTGTATTCGAGGCAAAAATGATCAAAAAGAACGGTGACGTTTTCCCTGTTGAAATTATCTCAATTATTTTTAATTATCAAAACCAACAAGCGATAATGTCGGTAGTTCGTGATATATCGGAACGAAAAAAAATAGATGAAGAAGTTAAACAATTAAATAAGGACCTTGATAGAAGAATAAAAGAATTATCTTTTCTTCTGGAAGTAAGTCAAACGCTCATTCGAACGCAGGAATTGGAAAAAATCTTACAAACAATTACCGATTTTTCTACCCAATTGATTTCTTTAGATAGTGCTGCTATATACTTGGTGCAAGGTGAAAAACTTTATCTGGGCGCTGCAACACCTCAAATTTCATCTGATTTTCCTGAAGAATTCAGATATGCTACTTTAGTAGATCACCCACATATTTTAAAATGTATACTAACTGCTGAACCCCATACTATTCCTGACTTGGAAAAAGCTGAGCTTACTGCTGCAGAAAAGGAAATATTGAAAGTAAGAAGTTTCAAAACTCTTTTATATATACCATTAATGATTGAATCTCGTGCAGTTGGAGTTTTAATATTAGGAACATTTGAAACTATTCGGGAATTTACAAAACACGAAATCGATTTATTTATTACGCTTTCAGTTCAATCGGCACTAACAATTGAAAATGCGTTATTGTACAAGGAATCAATTACCCATTCTGAAAAATTAGAAACTAACATAAAGCAATTAACAAAAGCTGAAAAGGAAATTGTTATACTAAATGCAGACCTTGAAAAGAAAATTAAAGTTCGAACTCAACAAATCGAAGAAAAAAACAAAGAACTCGAACGAATAAATAAACTATTTGTAGGTCGAGAATTACGGATGGCAGAATTGAAAAAAGAAATCGATGAATTGAAAAAAGGAAATAGTTGATAGAGAGACCCTTGCGGTAAAAAAGTTAACCGCAAAGTACGCGAAGGATACGCAATGAACGCAAAGAAAAAAACCATTGCGACCCCTTGCGGTTAAATCAAACAGCAAAGTACGCTAGGCAATGAAGTAACTAAAATAAGAAATTGAGAAACTAAAGAAGAAATAACTTTTTAAATATTTCTTACTAAAATAACTCAACATCATGAAAATAAAAATTTCACTCGTTTTTGTAATGCTAACTTTGATGTTAGTTGGGGCTTATTCACAAGGAGTTACAACATCTTCTATATCAGGAAGGGTTGTTGACAAAGATGGCAAATCGGTTTACCCTGCAAATGTGGTAACAGTACACACACCATCTAATACAATGTATGGTGCCATTACACAATCCGACGGGTACTACAAAATCGTAAACATGCGAATCGGAGGGCCTTACACTGTAACTATCAGCTTTGTGGGCTATCAAACCGGTGTTCATGAAAATGTATTCTTGGAACTTAACCAGACAACAAAAGTTGACATGACACTGATTGAAGGTACTAAAACGCTGGAAGAAGTAATAATTACTGACGACAATGATGCTTTGTTCGACCCTGATAGAAAAGGTGCTTCAACAAATATAGGTGAGAAACAAATAATCAACATGCCAACGATTAAAAGAAGCCAAAAGGATCTTACAAGGTTAACACCACAGTCGGACGGTTATAGTTTTGGAGGCAGGAATAATCTTTATAATAACTTTTCTGTCGATGGATCGATTTTCAATAATTCGTTCGGACTTGATTATGCCACTCCCGGAGGACAAACAGATGCACAGCCCGTTTCGCTTGATGCGATTGAGCAGATTCAGGTATCATTAGCTCCTTTTGATGTGCGTCAGGGAGGATTTACCGGTGCCGGTGTTAATGCGGTTACCAAATCAGGAACAAACAACTTTAAAGCGTCTGTTTATTATTATTTAAAAAATGAAAAGCTCATTGGGAAAAAGGTTGGTTCTACTGATTCCCCAAATAATGATTTTAATGATAACCAGTTTGGCTTTACCGTTGGTGGCCCCATAGTCAAAAATAGTTTGTTTTTCTTTGTTAGTGCAGAAACTGAAAGAAGAAATGAACTGGCACATGGTTGGATAGCTGATAACGGAGAAAATGCCGGACAAGCTAATGTTACATCTGTTTACGAAGCTGATCTTATTGCTATTCAGGCAAGGTTGAGGGACTATTGGGGATACGATCCGGGTGCATTTCAGGGTTATAATCATAAAAAATCCAACGATAAAGTATTGGCAAAACTTTCCTGGAATATTTCACCTAACCAGCGCGTTTCTATCAGGTACAATATGTTGGATGCATGGAAAGAAGAACTGCCACACCCTGAAGCTGTTCTCGGTCGTGGCCCTACATCCTACCGCATGCCCTTCGAAAATTCATCGTACACGATATTCAATAAAATTAATTCGATTATGGCCGAATGGACTTCAAATTATAATAACAAGTGGTCGAATAAAATGATGGCCGGATATACATCTTTCAGGGATACCCGTGTACCTAAATCAACACCATTCCCCGTGGTAGATATTTTCGATGTTAACGGAAACATTGCAATCACTTTTGGTTCCGAAATGTTCTCAACAAACAATGTGCTAAATCAGGATGTTTACCAATTTACCAATGATATTACTTATTTTGCCGACAAACATACAATTACCGGTGGGCTAAATGTTGAACGGTTTTATTTTGAAAACTGTTTTAACCTTTTCTATTATCCATGGGATATGTTCTTCTCGGTCAACGACTTCCTGAATAACAAAAAAATAGGCGACCCTGATTATAACCCCAATGTTGACATAGATTTCAATAATCAGGTACTTGAATCCACAACAAAGTCTTATAGGTGGTCGTATGTGGATGTAGCTCAGCTGGCAATTTACCTTCAGGATGAATATCAGGTTAACCCTAAATTAAATCTTTCGTTTGGGTTAAGAATGGATATGCCGGTTTATTTAGCTAGTATTCCTGTTACTGCTGCCGTTGACGAAGTTGTTAATTTTGAAGGTTGGGTAGATGAACAAGGAAATCCCGCAAAAGTTGATCCTGCCCGATGGCCGAATAATAACCCTTTATGGTCTCCACGTATAGGTTTTAATTGGGATATACTAAGTAACAGCACACTGCAACTTCGCGGTGGAACAGGTATTTTTTCAGGTCGTATACCATTTGTTTGGCTTGGAAACCAGGCATCAAACTCTGGAATTTATCCGGGCTATACCTTCCAGGTTAACGGTACCGCCCAGGATTTTAGTTTCCCCCAGATTTGGAAAACTAATGTTGCAGTTGACTGGAAAACCCGAAGCAATTGGATATTTGGCATTGAAGGAATATTTGGGAAAGATATAAACGGTGTTGTACACCGAAACTATAATATGGCTCCACCCACGGGCCAATTAACCGGAACCGGCGACAACAGGCAAATCTTTACAGGATTCAACGAATCAAATATTTATTCATCCAGCCCTGATGCTATCGGATTTCTTGATGCAGGGACAATAATTCTCGACAATACAAATGAAGGCTTCCAACATTCCTTAACCGGGAAAGTGGTTAAAACTTTCAATGTTGGCCTTTATTTCAATGCAGCATACACTTATATGACTTCAAAAGATTACACATCTATTCCCGCCGAAATCGCTGCCGATGCATTTCAACGTAACCCTGTAGTAGGTAATCCAAATAACCCAATGTTATCGTGGTCGCGATACGGATTAAGGCATAGATTTATTACTTCGGCATATTATTCAATCGATTACAGTTTCATGTCATCAACCCTTGGTTTTTTCTTTGAAAGCGGGCAAGGTCATCGCTATTCATTTGTTTACGCCGGCGATCTTAATCAGGATGCTATAATGAACAACGATTTGCTTTATGTCCCTGAAAATAGCAGTGATATTCACTTTGGCACTATTGACGAATATGGTGTGGGTCATTCAGCAGCTAATGCATCCTACCAGTGGGCGGCACTATCATCATTTATTGATCAGGATAGATATTTAAAAAACAGAAAAGGAGAATATGCCGAACGTAATGGAGCTACCCTTCCATGGTTTACTCAAATTGATATCAAATACATGCACGACTTTAAATTTAAAATTGGTGATAAAACAAATATTATTCAGTTATCGTTCGATATAATAAATTTCGGAAACTTATTAAACTCAAATTGGGGGGTTTATAAACTCGCTCGAACCACAACGCCAATTACCATTCAGGGTGTTAACAATGAGGGTGTTCCGTATTTTAGTTTTGATGAAAACCTTAAGGAAAGTTATATTCAGGATGTTTCAATTAAATCGAAATGGCAAATGCAGTTCGGTGTAAGATATATTTTCAACTAATATTTGTATATTTAAGTCATGGATAGATAAATGAACATCCTAGCCGCAAGCGGACGAAGTATCTGCAAAGGATTTTTTTTTAATACGCCCCAAGGGGCGGGGAATATGACCCAAGAGATCCTTCGCCTTTGCTCAGGATCAGTTCGGCTAATTAATTACAGTTCACTATCGTTCCTGGAATCAAAGCCTCACTGATTTAACTAATTAAGAAACCACACCATATAAATTTGAAAGATAAAAAAAATGGAGAGCATGATTGATAATATAGCATACGGGCAAATTTTAATACTGTTATTACAATGTTTAATTGTAGCCATACTGCTATTATCATTGTTCCGGCTTCGAACAATTTTTGGCCTTGGGTTGTTGTTTGCAGCATTGGGAGTGTTTCAGTATATGCAGGTGTTTCTTAGTAGTTCTCTTTACATCGAAATTATGCCCGGCGTATTAGTTTCGCCGGGGTCGATGGTGTTATTTACAGGAAGTCTTTTTGCCATACTAATTGTTTATATCAGGGAAGATGCTTTGGAGGCACGAAAAGTAATTTATGCTTTACTTGCAGCCAATCTTGCTTTAACATTGCTGCAAGTTGTTTTTGGCTGGGCAATAGAAGGAGAAGGTGTTAAAAACATTTATGATCTGCCAAAAGAATTTTTTACACAGAATGCCAGGATACTAATAGTTGGAACGCTGATCCTTTTTATCGACGCCTTCATTATTATCATAATTTATGAAAAAATATCACGCTACGTTTCTTCTCTTTTATTAAAGATCCTTCTTTCGATGGTACTGGTAGTCAGTATCGATTCACTATTTTTTTCTTTTGGTGCTTTCGCAGGAACAGATCAATTTCAAAGCGTTTTAGTTACGGGTTTGTTTTCGAAAATTTCTGCCACATTAATATATTCAGGATTGTTCACATTCTATCTCCTATATTTAGATAAGGACATCATAAAAAAAGATTTTTCAACCGGTTCTTACAAAGATATTTTCTACTCACTTACCTTTCGCCAGAAATACGATGAAGTTTTTAAAGAAAAGGAAACTCAAAAAGTAGTACTGCAAAAAAGTGAAGAATACAATCGATTGTTATTCAATACTTCTCCCATTGGGCTTGCACTTTGCAAAATGGATGGTTCCTTTGTTGATATTAACCCTGCATATGCAAAAATTATTGGTCGAACAATTGAAGAAACTTTAAAACTAAACTATCAGGATATCACTCCTGAGAAATATTCGGCACAAGAAGCGTTTCAGATAAAAAGTTTGGAAGAAACCGGGAGGTATGGCCCTTATGAAAAAGAATATATTTATAAAGACAATCATCTTGTCCCTGTTGTGATAAGTGGATTGATAATTGAGCGAGATGGGGAAAAATTTATTTGGTCGATTGCAGAAGACATTACCGAACGCAAACGATCAGAAGAAGCTTTAATGAGTGAAAAAGAATTCTCTGAAAAAATTTTTGAAACAAGCAATGCCATAATTATCGGTCTCGACAAAAATCATTTTATAAAACTTTTTAATAAAGGAGCAGAAAATATTACTGGATATACTAAAGCGGAGATGATTGGAAAAGATTGGTTTGAATTTTTTTTTCCGAATGAGTTATTAAGCGAAATGGATCAAGTTTGGAAAGATGCATGGGGAACTTCTTCTCATTCTTATATAAATCAAATTTTAACCAAAACAGGCGAAGGCAGAATGATTTCATGGCAGTCTTCAGGATTTTATGAAGATACAGACAGTGATAAACATCTGTTAATTTCAATTGGAGAAGACATTACCGAACGCAAGCAGGCTGAAGAACAAATCACTCGTTTCAGCCGCATCTTCGAAGACACATTGAACGAAATATGTTTGTTCGATGCAGCAACTTTGAAATTTACTCAGGTGAATTCTGCCGCACAACAAAATCTGGGTTATACAACGGAGGAACTTCAAAAAATGACTCCCCTCAATATTAAACCAGAATTTACACTTGAATCATTTGAAAAATTGATAACTCCTTTGCGCAATGGTGAAAAAGAAAAAATTATTTTTGAAACCGTACACAAGCGAAAAGATCAATCACTTTACGATGTGGAAGTTCATTTGCAACTACTGAAAGATGAAAAAAAAGATTTATTGGTCGCAATTATATTGGACATCTCCGAGCGCAAAAAAGCTGAAAAGATTCTACTTGAAAGAGAGGCTTATTCTAAAGCATTGTTCGATTACGCTGCCGTTCCTATATGGGTGGAGGACTTCTCAGAAGTAAAAAAATATTTTAATAAACTAAAAGAAAAAGGAGTAAATGATTTCTCAGTCTATTTTCATGAAAATATAGATGAAGTTAAGCACATCGCTTCTTTAGTTAAGGTGTCCGAAATAAATCAAAAAAACCTTGAGTTTTGGGTAACAACATCAAAAGAAGAACTTCTTCTAACTTTGCCGAATTGGTTTAATGAAGAATCTTGGCCGGTATTTCGAGATGAACAGATAGCTCTTGCCGAAGGTAAAAGTCAGTTTGAAAGTGAAATATCAATTGTTAGCCCCCAAGGTGATAAAAGGCAACTAATACTTTACCTGGCTGTTCATCCGGATCATTTGGATACGCTCAAAATCGTTTTCGTTTCATTTATCGATATCACCGATCGTAAAAATGTCGAAGAGGAACTCGAAAAACATCGAAACCATTTAGAAGAAATAGTTAAAAAGCGCACCGAATCGTTGGCAAAATCCCAAAATGCTTTGTTGAATTTAGTAGATGACATGAATAATCAGTCGGTAAAGCTGGAAAAATCCAACCAGCAACTTGTAGCAATAAATGATGAACTCGAAGCCTTTACATATTCAGTATCGCACGATTTAAAAGCTCCGTTACGCGGTATCGACGGGTACAGCCAGCTATTGCTCGAAAGTTACTATGAGGAATTAAATCAGGAAGCACGCGGATTTTTAGAAAACATTCGCAAAAGCACCCAGCAAATGAACCTGCTTATCGAAGATTTGCTGGCCTATTCACGCATGGAGCGACAAGCTTATCAAATTGAAAAAGTAAACTTTAAAGCTTTAATCGACAACCTTCTGCTGTATTTTTCAAAAACCATTGGCACAAAAAATGTTGAGTTTAAATTCACTTTCCCTGATACATTTATGCCTTCTGCCGATAAAGACGGTATGAATTTAGTAATGCGAAACCTGCTCGATAATGCCATTAAATTCACTTCGCCACACAGAAGTGCTCAAATTGAAATAGGTGGCAGCGAAAGTGATAATAATTGGCTTATCTTTGTAAAAGACAATGGAATAGGTTTCGACATGAAATACCACGACAGGATATATAAAATTTTCCAGCGTTTACACCTCGCCGAAGAATACGAAGGTACCGGCATAGGCCTGGCAATGGTAAGTAAAGCTATGCACAGGATGAATGGAAAAATTTGGGCTGAAAGCGAAGTCGGGAAAGGAGCTAGTTTTTATTTGGAGATTAAAAAAACTTAAACGCAAAGAAAAATACGCATTGCGACCTTTGCGAAAAACTTGGCGACCTTTGCGGTTAAAATAAAATCTAAACGCAGAGTACGCAAAGAAAAATGCACAGTGCGACCTTTGCGAAAAACTTAGCGACCTTTGCGGTTAAAATAAAATCTAAACGCAGAGTACGCAAAGAAAAATACACATTGCGAAACTTTGCGGTTAAAAGCATTTCAGCTGAGAGTATAATGAAAAAACAATATCCATGACTGAAAACGAAATATCTAAAATAATTGTCGATTGCGCTCTAAAAATACATAAGGAATTAGGTCCCGGATTATTAGAGAGTGCTTACGAAGAATGTCTTTATTATGAACTTCAACAAAGAGGACTGTCTGTTGTTAAACAAAAACCTCTCCCTTTAATTTACAATGAGGTAAAACTGGAAATTGGTTATAGAGTTGACCTATTAGTTGAAAATAAAGTAATTATAGAAGTTAAGTCTGTTGAAGCATTAAATGATATCCATCTAGCTCAGATATTAACTTATTTAAAGCTTTCAAATTGTAAATTAGGAATGCTGATTAATTTTAACGTAACATTAATAAAAAATGGCATAAGAAGAGTTGTAAATAAATTATAGCACACTTCCGCTAAAAAAATTGTAACTAATCCATGTTTTTAAAGTATTGAGCTTATTGTAATTCACAAATAAATTTTACCGCAATGAACGCTAAGTTTTACGCAATGAACGCTATGCAGTTGAAAATGATTTCTTTGCGAACTTTGCGGTTTGCTTTGCGAACTTTGCGGTTAAATAATTTCTATCAACCACATTGAGTACAATAAAATATATTATCACATACTGATTAGTTACAAAAAATTTAATCGCAATAAAAACTATTAAATCTAAAAAATGTCAAATAATTACAAAAATCCCCCAATCCTCCTCGTAGAAGACAATCCTATTGATGTGGATTTGACCTTGCGTGCCTTTAAAAAGCGTAATCTAACAAACTCAATCCATGTTGCTCGTGATGGTGAGGAAGCAGTAAATTTTATCGACAGGTGGGATACCGGTGAGCAGATTCCTTTAGTAATATTACTCGATTTAAACCTGCCAAAAATTGATGGCTTGGAAGTTCTTACGATACTTAAAACCCATCCCAAATACGGCACAATTCCGGTTGTTGTGCTTACTTCCTCAACTGACAATAAAGACATTGAAAGAGCGTATAAACTCGGGGCTAATTCATATATTATTAAACCTATAAATTTTGATAAATTTGTTGAGGTAGCTTCTCAAATTGAACTTTATTGGAATGCAATAAACGAGCCACTAATTTAAAACATTTAATCGAATGAAAAAAGCACTACTACTCGAAGATAATCCCTCGGATGCAAACCTCGTTAGCTGGGAAATAAAAAATCGCTGGCCTGATATAGAACTCACTGTTGTAAGTCGCTTGAAAGAAGCCAAAAAACTAATGCAGGGCAGTACCATTTTTGATGTTGCTATTTTCGATTTAAAACTACCCGACGGCAATGGTATGGACTTACTAAGCGAACTGAGGGCGCATAATTGCCAAACCCCAATAATAATATTAACCGGGCAAGGCTCGGAAGAAATTGCACTTGCAGCACTTAAAACCGGTGCTAATGATTATATTTCGAAAAAGCCCGGATTTCACAAGCAAATTCCTGATCAAATTGAATATACAATAAAATACACCTTAGCACATAGTAACCATCTCTCGGTTATGTATGTTGAGCATAACCAGGGCGATATAGATTTAACAAGGCATTATTTAAAAAAATATGCACCACATATTCATCTAACAATTGTTACAACTGGCGAAAAAGCGTTGGAGCTTTTGTTTAAAAATAATGGTACATCATGTGATTATGATGTGTTATTACTTGATTACCGTTTGGTAGGACTAAATGCTCTTGAACTAACAAAATATATACGTGTAGAAAGCAAACTGTCGGTTGCCATTGTAATAGTTACGGGACAAGGAGATGAAGAAACCGCTGTTGAGGCACTTAAAATAGGGGCAGATGATTATATTGTTAAACACGATAATTATTTGCTTCGTTTGCCATCAGTACTATCGAGTGCATATCACCGGTGTGAGTTGAAACGTAAAAATGAAGCTTTAACACTAAGCGAAACAAAATTCCGCGTGCTATATAATAACTCACCCGATATGTATGTATCAGTTTCACCTGATGATGCAACCATCCTTTTATGCAACGATACATTGTTAAACAATACAGGCTATACCCGAGAAGAAATTATCGGCTCGCAAATATTTAATCTGTACACTGACGAATGTATTGACGATGTAAAAAAAACATTTCAGGAGTTTGTTGAAAAAGGTGAAGTTAACGATAAGGAATTAATCATAAAAAGAAAAGACGGCAGCTTAATCGACGTTAGCCTTAAAGTTGATGCTGTTAGGAACGACAAGGGTGAAATTCTATATTCTATTTCTTCATGGAGAGATATCACCGATCGTAAACGTACCGAAAAAATCCAAAAGGTATTATATAATATCTCTAATGCAGCAATCATAACTGATAATCTTGAACAATTAATTGGCATGATTCAGGAAGAATTGGGAACTATCATCGATGCAACTAATTTTTATATTGCCCTTTATGATCCTCAAACGGATATGTTTTCATTACCATTAATAGTGGATGAAATGGAAAATCTTAGTTCTTTTCCTGCAGCTAATAAATTTTCAAATTATATTATTCAAACTCAAAAATCATTACTGGCTAACAAAGCCAAAGTTCAGGAGATGGTAGCAGCAGGATATGTTAAAATTTTTGGACCAGCTTCAGAAATATGGCTTGGTGTACCTCTTAAATTTGGAGGTAAAGTAACAGGCGTACTTGTGGTTCAAAGTTATACTGACGAAAATGCTTATAATGAATCCGATATGAAAATGCTTGAGTTTGTATCCGACCAGATCAGCTTGTCGATTCACCGTAAAAAAGCACAGGACGAACTAAGGGAAGCTCTCCACAAAGCCACTGAATCCGACAGGCTGAAAACTGCATTTTTACAGAATATCAGTCATGAAATACGAACACCAATGAATGGCATATTCGGTTTTACAAGCTTGCTTAAAGACCCAACACTTACAGGTGAGGAACAGGAATCGTATATTGATATAATTATGATCAGCGGCAATCGGATGCTGAGTACCGTTAACGACCTGATGGACATTTCAATGTTGGAAACAGGTCAGGTGAAGGTAAATATTTCCACAATTAATGTAAACGATGAATTAAAAAATCTCTATGACTTTTTCAAACCCGAAGTTGAAGGAAAGGGAATGAAATTTAATTATAGTACTCCTTTATTGTCAAAAGATATTGCTATAAATACCGACCAACAAAAACTAACGGGAATACTTACCAACCTAATTAAAAATGCAATTAAATACAGCCACGAAGGGAGCATAGATTTTGGATATGAGAAAAAGGGAACTCATCTTGAATTTTACGTGAAAGATACCGGTATAGGAATACCAAAGGATAGGCAGGTGGCTATTTTTGATCGCTTTGTTCAGGCTGATATTGAAGAGGTTAAAGTTTATGAAGGCTCAGGATTGGGGCTATCAATTTCATTAGCATATGCCGAAATGCTGGGTGGAAATATTCGGGTTGAATCGGTTGAAAACGAGGGATCGCAGTTTTATTTTACTATCCCCTATATTTCGGATACACAAGAGTTAATCGAAAGTGAAAATGAAGTATCACCTGAGGAGTTGGCCGACAGCGTTAGTAATCTTAAAATACTTATTGCCGAAGATGAGGAAGTTGCTGATAGATTCCTAAGTATTATTCTAAACGATATAAGCTCAGAAATTTTGCATGCAAAAACAGGATTGGAAACCTTAGAACTAACTAAAAAAAATCCCGACATAGATTTGATATTAATGGATATTAAAATGCCCATAATGAGCGGACATGAGGTCACACGAAAAATACGGGAGTTTAATAAAGATGTAATCATAATAGCACAAACTGCATATGCTTTAGCCGGTGACCGCGAAAAATCAATTGATGCCGGTTGTAATGATTATATTTCAAAACCAATAGATAAAGATGAGCTTATGGAGATGATTGGCAGGTTGGTTTGAGACCCCCCTGTCATACCCAACACCCCCGGAAAAAGAGGCGCACATAGTGTAATGACAAAAATTCCAAATCTCAAAAATCATGAATCTTGTTTTATCATCGGATTAAACGGATTAAACGGATTTTCGTTTTTCGCATTTCGAAAAACTAATCTGCTAAATCCGTTAAATCTGATGATGGTTTTCTCATAATTTTTCATTAACTATTCTACATTCAAAATGTACTTGATAATTATCTAATATACAATATGTTCGCATAAGTTGTCATTGGTAACCGCCAGAGGCGGAGAGATATCCCCTAAAAACAACCCACCTAATTACATAACCCAACAAAATGAAATGTCCCTGGGAGATGTCTCGTCGCAATCCGCCAGACGGTGGAAAGCTTCCCTACATGACAACCTGTTTACTTAAATTAATGTAAATTTGCTTTTTTGGAATTATTTTTCGAAAAAGCAAAAGAAAATGATAACAGCTTAAGGATTTGGTCGGCAGATTGTTCGTTTGTTGAAGAGCCTTATTCGATGGCAATCATAATTAACGAATTTCTTAAAAATGAAACTTGAAACTTAAAAAAATGAATACAAGCGACACTAAAGAACACCTCGAAAAAGAACTAAACCGATTAAGAGACAAAATTGCCGAATTGGAGAAATCTTTAATTGAACAAAAGAAGACAGAATATGCACTAAAAAATAACAAAGAAGGTTTACACAATATTATCCAGAACCTGATGGAAGGATTCGCAAGTGCAAGTCTTGAGGGAAAACTACTGGATTACAATGATGAATTCGCTCATATTTTAGGGCTTGATCCAAATAAAAATCATGTAGGAATCATGATACCTGATTTTTGGCAAAAACCGGAAGACAGGAAAGAATACATACAGGAATTGACAAAAAACGATTTTGTTAAGAATTACATAATAAATGCAAAAAAAGCAGATGGAGAAAAGATTATTCTCAGGGCAAATTCCCGTTTGTTAAAAGATAAACATGGAAAGCCATTAAGGATTGAGGGGCTGCTCTTCAACATTACAGAACATAAACAGACCGAAGATAAACTTAAGGAAAGTGAGGAACGGTTTAAACGTCTGTTTAATGACCTTGGTGATGCCGTATTTGTTACAATACTCGGCGGTGCAAACTCAGGCAAAATACTGGAAGTTAATTCAGCAGCAATTCGACAAACAGGTTATTCAAGAACCGAACTACTACAGATGAATATCATTAATGATCTTCTTATTAATGGTACCGGCGAAATTGATACAGTGAACTGGGAGGAAAGGCTGAGGGAGGGAGAAATTTTTACTACATCGGAGAAAAAAAGAATGAAGGACGGCACTGAATATTGGACAGATGTAATTGTAACTACTATTGATTATATGGGTGAAAAAGCTACATTATCAATTAACCACGACATCACAAAACGTAAAAGGGCCGAACAAATACAAAAGGTGTTATACCAAATCTCTAATGCAGTTTTAGAAGCCGATGATCTTGAGCATTTAATTAAATTAATCAGGGATGAACTGGGAACTATCATCGATACAACTAATTTTTATATTGCCCTTTACGACCAAAGCACCAATACAATTTCATTGCCATTCCATATAGACGAAAAAGATGAAATTACTATTTTTCCTGCGGGTAAAACATTGACATACTACGTTATAAAAACTCAAAAATCATTACTTGGCACTAATGAAAGATTGAAAGAATTAGAGAAAACCGGAGAGGTTGAATCTATCGGAGCATCTTCAGCAATATGGCTTGGCGTGCCACTTAAAATTGAAGGTAAGGTAACTGGCGTGTTGGCTGTTCAAAGTTATACAGATGAGCATGCTTACGATGAATCGGATATGGAATTACTCGAATTTATCGCCGACCAGATAAGTATATCGATCGATAAGAAAAAAGCCGAACAGGCTTTAATCGATGCGCTAAATAAAGCAGAAGAATCCGACAGGTTAAAATCAGCTTTCCTGGCTAATATGAGCCACGAAATACGTACACCGATGAATGGTATTCTTGGTTTCGCAAGTTTGTTAAAACTCCCTGATCTGACAATAGAACAGCTACAACAATACGTAAGCATAATTGAAAAAAGCGGTAAACGAATGCTTAACATTATCAACGATTTGATTGATATCTCAAAGATCGAAGCCGGACAAATGGAAGTCTCAATTTCGGAGTGTGATATAAATAAACAAATCGAATATATGCATACGTTCTTTTTCCCTGAGGCTGAAAACAACGGACTTAAGCTTTCGTTTAAAAACGGCTTACCGTCATCAGAAGCAATAATAAAAACCGACCGTGAGAAACTATATGCAATACTTACAAACCTGGTAAAAAATGCCATAAAATATACCCATGAAGGAAGTATTGATTTTGGATATGTTAAAAAGGGTGAATTCCTTGAGTTTTATGTAGCAGATACCGGCATAGGTATACCCAAAGATAGGCAAAAGGCAGTTTTTGAAAGGTTTGTTCAGGCCGATATCGAAGACGCTAAAGTTTATGAGGGAGCAGGATTAGGCTTATCAATTACAAGTGCCTATGTTGAAATGTTGGGCGGTAAAATTTGGATGGAATCAGCTGAAGGTGACCTGCCTGACGGCAAGCCGGGAGGCTCACAGTTTTATTTTACAATTCCTTACAGAACAGGAAAAACAGCAACAATCACTCAATTACCTAAAGTAGAATCAACAACTGGTATACCGGCAAAAAAACTTAACATTATTATTGCCGAGGATGAAGATGTAGCCGACACGTATCTTACAATAATTTTAAAAACACTAAGCAGTCATACATATCATGCAAAAACAGGAAAAGAAGCTGTTAACCTTTGCCGTAATAACCCGGATGTTGAGTTGATATTAATGGACATTAAAATGCCAATTATGGGAGGTTATGAAGCCACAAGGGAAATTCGCAAGTTTAACAAGGATGTGATCATCATTGCCCAAACTGCATTTGCCCTCGCCGGTGATCGTGAAAAAGCAATTGAGGCCGGTTGTAATGATTATATCTCAAAGCCCATAAATAGAAATGAACTAATGGAAATTATTGGGAGGTTGTGTTGAGAGTACCCTGTCACATTAATCCTCCAGAAGCGGAGAGAGATCCCCCAAAAACTAACAGCCATCCCGATTATTTAATTAATTTTGCCCACCTGAAAAATGACTGTAATATACTATGCAAATTAGGAAAAATCCGTTAGTAATTGGAACAATCGCCATAAGCATTTCTGCAATTATGTGGGGCTTCGATGGGGTTGTACTAACTCCCCGCCTTTATAACCTTGATGTAGTTTGGGTGGTTTTTGTACTTCATGCAATTCCTTTTTTGCTGATGAACCTGTTCCTGTTTAAGCAATACAGCAATCTGGCAATATTTATGAAACAGGATTTCATACTATTTTTCATGGTGGCATTGTTTGGGGGGGCACTCGGCACAATAGCAATTGTGAAGGCGCTTTTTCTTGTTAACTTTCATCAACTATCGGTTGTGGTTCTGTTACAAAAACTTCAACCAATTTTTGCTATCTTACTGGCCGGTATATTGTTAAAAGAAAAAATTAAAAAGCATTTCGTTATATGGGCAACACTGGCCATAATTTCAAGCTATTTTCTAACATTCGGCATATCACTACCCAGTGTTTCCATGGATGACAATACAATACAAGCTGCATTATTTGCACTGCTTGCCGCTTTCTCGTTTGGCAGTTCAACAGTATTTTCAAAAAAAATATTGCTCAATCACAATTTTATAACAGCTACCTTTTACAGATATGGGTTTACAAGCCTGTTATTACTGATAACCGTTTTAGTTACCGGCAAAATTTCTCAGTTTGAATTAACTACTGAAATAAATTGGTTATTTTTTATAATTATAGGAATAACAACAGGCTCAGGCGCAATATTTATTTATTACTACGGACTACGACGTGTTAAGGCAATTGCCGCGACAATAAGCGAGTTACTGTTTCCGGTATCGGCTATATTATTCGATTATATCTTCAACGATAGCGTATTATCGCCGGTACAATTATTAAGCGCCGCCATTATGGTACTTGCGATTATTAAACTTAGCAGATAATTCATTATCTTTATCATAAAATTTACAACACATAAAAGTTAATACCATGGCAGATGATTTGAAATTAATTTATACAGGTTCGCGTGTCGAAAGCTTATATCTTGTTGAGATACTGGAAGAAAACGGTATTGGAGTTATGCGGCGGGATACTCTATCGGCAAGTGTACAAGCAGGCTGGGCCGACGGGTCGCCGGAAGATGCAGTTAGGTTATTTGTTACATCCGAAATGTACGATGAAGCCAGGAATATTCTTGATGATTATTTCAAATCGCGCAATGATAAGTAATATGCGGAGGGTTCCATTGTAAAGCTTCAAGAAGCAACGGAAATACATGTCATAATGAGAGCTTGACAGTTAAGACAGGGATACAAAAATGATGCTGTTATTGGTATTGAACATGAAAAAGGAACATGAAATAGCCATGATCGGAAAAGACTAACAGAAGATAATATTAAACTTCATCATGGCGTATTCCATCTGACCTTTAAAAAACAAATTAATAACAGATGAAACAAGAAAGCAGCTTATTAACTCACTTTATACATAATTCAAACATAGTAGGTGTCTGCGATTTTGTTTCTGAAAAAATTAACAGTGGCATAGTAATTTACGAAGTTTTAAGGGTAATAAACGGGGTGCCGCTTTTTTTAACTGAACATATTGAGAGATTCTATAATTCAGTCGGGCTATTAGGATATAGCACTGCCATTTCTAATAGTAGCCTGCATCTCAGAATTAAGACCCTGATAGAAACAAACAAGCTTGAATATGGCAATATACGCTTTCAAATTAGCTATACCGATAGCGGCGAAACTCAATTTTATGCATGGGTTACCCCGTATTTTTATCCTACACACGAAATGTATCAAAATGGTGCCTCACTTACAACTTTTCGAGCCCTGAGGGTTAACCCTAACATTAAAGTTTTTAATCCCGGATTACGCGAAAAAGTTACCAATCTTATTTCGCAAAGCGTTAATTATGAGGCACTACTAATCAATAACAACGATTTAATTACTGAAGGGAGCAGGTCGAATGTGTTTTTTGTTACTGAAAACAGAATCGTAACCCCATCCCTGTGTGCAGTATTGCCAGGTATTACCAGGTTAAAGGCTATTGAAATAACCAAAAAAGTAAAAATTGAATGTAAAGAAGGAAATATCAGCCAAAGTTCGTTACCATTATTTGATGCTGCTTTTATAACCTCTACCTCTGCTATGATATTGCCGTTATCAAGTATTAATGATGTGCCTTTTAACCCCCGTCATCCAATCATCAAAATAATAATTGACGCATACAATGTAATGGTTAAAAAAAATATTGAAACTTTTTCATGGTCACTGATTTCCGATAATAGTAATTTTTAGTCACTCTCTCCTTTGTTTTTTGTAATTTTACATAATATTTTTAAGGTAAAAGTCATAATGAGATATCCGGCTATTTCAGTAATATTGCTATCATTATATTTTTTGTTGGCTTCGCCTATATTAGTTATAGGTCAAAAAGAAATTCCGAACGATTTCTGTATTAATAAACAGGAAGAGAATCTTTTTAACATGATTAACTTATTAAGAGCTGACTACGAAAAACCAATATTACAGCTTTCGGCCTCACTATCATATGTCGCCAAACTTCATGTTAACGACCTGCAGCATAACAATCCCGACACAAGTATTTGCAATCTTTCGAGCTGGTCGGATAACGGAAAATGGACACCCTGTTGTTATAATAAATATCTGCACGATCCCGGCTGCATGTGGGATAAACCAAAAGAGTTAACGCCTTACACATACCGTGGTTACGAATTAGTAACATTTTTTGAAGAAGATTTCAATATAGATACCATTATTAATCTTTGGTCTGACTCAAGAGAAGTGCTCAACATGATTTTTACAAATGATGAGTATTCAAATAAGAAGTGGATGTGTGCAGGAATAGGAATAAGCGAAAATTATGTATCACTTTGGTTTGGCCAGCGAACAGATAAACTTAAACGACCCGATATTTGTGATAAAGGAAATTATGACAATGATCCGTCAGCCGCCATAATTGCTACAAATAAGTTGAGTGCATATTATTTAATATTTGGCAGCCATAATAATATGCATGCCGCAAGGGAAGCACGCCGGAAAATTAAAGAAAACAACTTTAAAAATTGTGATATTCTCGTAAAAAATGGTAAGTACAGGGTTTATCTGGATAAGTTCAACACTTTAAAAGAAGCACTTTTTGCAAAACAGCAACTCCCTTTCGAATACAGCGAGGCATGGATTCTGAAGGATTGAACCTGTTAACTCCTAAGTCTATCAACTACTCTAAACTCCTAACTCCAAACTCTAAACTCCAAACTCTAAACTCCAAACTCTAAACTCCTAACTCAAAACCCATATCTTTGCCAACTTATGGAAAGCACAGTAACTTACATAATAATTGCAATAGTTATAATAATGGCAATAACTGTGTATAATTACAGAAAAAAGCAAACACGATATTATTTACTATCAGTACAGCGGTTTCCCGAACTAATTATTGGGATTAAAATTAAAAAACACCAGCGCAAAATCAATGCTATTTTAATAAATGTAACGGCAATAAAGGAGATGATTTTGAAAGATGTAAAAGTTGAATTAATCTCATCTAAAAGAGAGTTTAATTATTACTCGTTACAATCGTTAATCAGCTTAAATAGTTTGCCACTGAAACTTGATATCAACAGCCAGAACGAATTTATCTTACCCTTTGAAGAATTCCGTTCGTTGTTAATGGACGGTGAGCATCCCTTTCGTACATTCCGATTTTTGGTTGTGTCAGATAAAAAACAAACCTATAAATCACACGAGTTGGGATTTGACAAAAAATGGGTAATTTACAGACCAGATACGGGGAAGTATAATTAGGTATTTCATCTGTATCCGTCCTTAGTGCGCCTGATGTATTATACATGGAAGCATCTTTAATACAATTTCCATCTAAGAGGGTTTTTACAACATATTTTCAGCATCCTAAGTCCAAATCGACATAGCCATATCATTGAATTAAAAGCCCTCTTCCAACATCTCCCTTGCAGTAATTAAGGCATTTGCACTTACCTTTTCATTACTTAGTATTTTGGCTAACTCTTCTACCCTGCCCTCGTTGTTAAGTTGGTCGATAGCTGTTACCGTTGAATTATTTGTAGTTATTTTATGTACTTTGTAATGATGATCTGCTTTTGAAGCAATTTGAGCTAGGTGTGTTATTGAAATTACCTGATGATTTTTTGACATTTTCTTGATTATACTACCAACTTTTCCTGCAATTTCACCGGAAACACCGGCATCAATTTCATCGAAAATAACAGTTGGCAGCATTTGTTTTTTATTTATCAACGATTTAATTGCCAGCATCAGCCTTGATAGTTCACCTCCTGAGGCTATCTTACTAATTTCGCCAGGTTCAACTCCCAGGTTTGCATTAAACATAAACTGAACCTTATCCATACCTGTGGTGTTAAATTCGGGCAATTGCTCAATTTTCACAACGAACCCTGCATCCTTCATTCCCAGTTGAATAAGTATCTGTAATACAGCATTGGAAAATTTACTGCTGCCTTTAGTTCGTTCATTATGCAAAATTTTTGCATTCTCCTCTAACTTTTTCTTAACAGTAGAAAGGTCTTTTTTCACCGTATCAATCTCTTCATCAAGCGATCTAATACTCTGAAGTTTTTGGTCGTAGTCGTTTCTCAGAGTAATCAGGTCATCAACCGACTGAACATGGTGTTTTTGAATTAAAGTATAAACAGCACTAAGTTTTTCGTTAACAAGTTGTAATTCATGTGGGTTAAAATCATCATCACTGTTTAACAGTTCAATTTCTCCCAGTATATCTTTTAGTTCAATTGTAACACTATCAAGCCGTTGCACCAGCTCTTTCAAGTTTGGCAGATAAGTCTGGATATTTGAAATTATTTTAGTCATTTCCAGCAAACTATCAATTACAGCATTTTCATCATTATTTAGAATTGATTCTGTCTGAGATAATGCATGCTTTATTTCTTCGGAATGCTCCAGAAATTTTGCTCTGGTTTCAAGCTCGGCTACTTCCTCGGTGTTCAGGGAAGCCTTATCCAACTCTTCAAATTGATACCTGAAATAGTCCTCATCCTTAACAGCCTGATTATTAAATGCAACTAATTGCTGTAATTTTTTGGTTAAAGAATTGTAGCTTTGATAAACATTTTTATAATCTACTAATAAATCAGGTACATTAATAAAATCATCCAATACGTTTAGCTGAAATGAAGCATCCGACAACTGAAGAGTTTCATGCTGCGAATGCACATTCACAAACTTGTTTCCAAGATAAACCAATAGCTCCAGATTAACGGGAGTATCATTAATAAATGCTCTTGATTTACCCGAAGGAAGTATCTCACGCCTGATAATGGTTTGCCCATCATAGTCCAATTCATTGTCACTAAAAAACTTTTGCAATGACAAATTTCCATTATCGAAAACACCTTCGATAACGCACTTTTTCGACTTATCTTTAAGAACACCAGGATCAGCTCTTCGTCCTAAAATTAATGAAAGAGCCCCAAGAATAATAGATTTTCCTGCTCCGGTTTCGCCGGTTAGTACCGAAAACCCATCAAGAAATTCAATTTCCAAACTCTCAATAAGAGCATAATTAATTATGGATAAAGACTTTAACATAATATCGATTTCTTATCTATCAGTTGTTTCGTTTTTCTGCTAATGTACAATATTTTCAGTTTTCTTCTTCTGTCCTCTTTACTAAGGCTAAATTTTATTTTGATGTGCTGTGATAATTTTGCCAGGATTTCAGATTGTTTTAATCTATTTGTAATAAAGGTTTGATTCCTTTGCCCGTAGGGCATTTATATCCATAGCAAATTAGCTTTCCATGAGATTGATTTCCCGAAGGGAATTAACAGTAGTCACAAATTCAGGCACATACATCAATATTTATTCAATGGGCTTGAAAATGTAGCGGTCATCAAATTCGATATCATTCTCTTTAAGAAACTGCAGGTATTCTTCTCTAAAGGATTCTTTCATATGATGCTGCTGTTGTTCTTCAATATATTTTATTTTTTCCTGCAATTGTGATTTACCGAGAGAAAATGCTCCAAATCCTTCTTGCCATGAAAACTTCCCAACCGATAGCCGGCTCTGGTTTATCCACAATGATGAACTTCTTTTCAAATGATACATCAAATCGGAAGGCGCCTGTTTTGGGGTCATGCTTATTAAAAGATGAATATGATCGTTCATTCCGTTTATCACATACAACTTATGTCCTTGTTGATCAATAATACCACTCATATACCTGTATAGGTTATCCTGCCATTTATTATTGATGAGGCATAATCGGTCTTGAACAGCAAAAACATAATGCACATACAATTGGGTGTAGGTATTAGCCATATTTTTCTTGTTTATGTTGATGTCCTACGGACAATAAAATTATTTTTAACATTGATTCTATTGATATTGAAGCCCTACGGGCTAATAGATTCTTCTCTTGCGAAAATAAAGATTAATACATCAAAATTCAGAATTATTTCACTAACAGCACATCAAAATAAAATATAGCCTTTACTAAACTAGTATTGGCGGTCAGATAAACGCATCTGCAACTTAACTGCTAACGAACTGAAAGTTTCTCCCCTATGCTCAAAATTATGAAACTGATCGTAGCTTGCAGCAGCCGGCGATAACAAACATATTCTTCCTTTGGTGGTTTTTCCAACAATGATATCAAAAGCACTTTCTATTGAACTCACTTTAAATAACTGCTTATTATCTTTCGCAAAAATTTCAAACATCCTGTCGCCGGCCTTTCCCAGAAAAATAAAATTATTGATTTCGGAAGTTTCCAGAAACTCAACCATCTTTGTATAATCCAAACCCCGATCGTAGCCTCCAAGGATAAGGGTATCAACATTTTTAAGAGCTTTAACCGCTGCTATGGTTGATTCGGGTACGGTTGAAATACTGTCGTTCACAAACCTGATTCCACCAAATTCACCAACATATTCAAGACGATGGGGTAAACTTTTAAAATTTTTAAGTGAATTAATTGCTACATCAATATCTCCACCTATTTCACCAACTGCAATCAAGGCTGCCTCAATATTTACATTATTATGATTACCTGCTAATGGTGAATTTTTAATTTTGAACTTTGAGTTTTTATCATCAATCTGAATAATCTTTGTTTTCTTATCCTGATTGCTGATTTCTGGTTTCTGGTTTTCAAATCCATGATAGACTCTTACAAGTTCGTCTGAGGAGGACTTTAGAGGGTCGGGATTATTATTATTACCAACCAGCGATTCATGAATAATCAAACAATCATCCTCATTTTGAAACTTGCAAATATTGAATTTAGCATTTTGATAATCTCTGATGTTGTTGAAATAATCTAAATGTTCAGGAAACACATTCAGCAAAACTGCAATATGTGGCGACCTGTGCAAATATTCCAGTTGATGAGCAGATAGTTCAAAAACAATAAAACAATCCTTTTCAATGTCATCAATCATGTTAAATGCCGGAATGCCAATATTTCCTAACAGTAATACTTTTTTATTATCAGCCTCAAGAAAATGTTTAATGAGGCTGGCAGTTGTACTTTTACCTTTTGTTCCTGTTACACCAATAACCTGATTAGCATAACATTGAAGAAATAAATCTGTTTGTGATGTTATTTTGCCTGATAAATCACTTTTATCATTACCAATGTTTACTCCCGGCGATTTTATGATTATGTCAAAATGTTTAAGCGAATCCAGATAATCAGAGCCCGTAATAATCTTCAGTTTATCATCATTTAACAATTCGGTAACGCTTGCAATTTCAGTATTTGAATCGGCAATTCCCAAAATTAAATCAGGGAAATGTTTTTTGATAAAACTATATGTTGACCTCCCCTCTTTACCATAACCGAGTATCAACACTTTTGGATTACCGGAAAAAAGGGAATTAAGTAATTCAATCATTTAAAGCATTTTTAAGTATCGGTTCAAATCTTTCAGGGATTAGTTGTTCAGTATTAAATTCAGAGATCAGGCTATTAAAGTCAATCTCATAGTGATTTTCTAATTCGATATTTTTCAACAATACCGGCATATCATCATATTGTTCTGAATATTTCCACAAAGCAGCCATAACTTCATCAGGAGTACCAACGCACTCAAATGGTTTAACAGCTGAAAAACCAATAAGTTCATCAAAAATAACTTTAAGTGATAAATCATCCAACATGTCTTTCCCAAAAATTTCAATTAGTTTATCACGATCGATAAACGGGCTTAAAATTATGTATGTAAAAAGACACTTGGAGCACTTCCCACACCAGTTATCGGCTTTACTCCCAACATTACAGCTTCGGGTAATTTTAAAATATTGAGGATATCCCGAAAATATTTTGGCGATCTGCAACTCATTTACAGGCCTTAAAAAGCTGAAATAATTAATATGGGAGTGCATGTAATTTTTCAGATACCAGGCAAAATCATTCTCAAACTCGAATGTTTTTGAATACTGATGATTAATGTTTGTGGAGGGTACGGTGCTTTGGTTAGCACTACTTTCGTTTGAGAGAGCAATATTACCTACACCCGAAATTAAACAAGTTAAAGCACCGGTAAAAGCCAGAAGTGCTGAAAATGGTGTATGGCCGTTAAGAAATCCCAATCTATTAAGTTCCAACAACTTATCATCAATTGTTCGATTAATAACAATAGATTGGTTGATAATGTAACCCGCAGTGTTAATGGTTCTGATACTTGCTTCGCTGGGATTAACCATCATAGGTATTACAGGTACTTTATTTTTGGTAAGCAATTCAATAGTAACTGCCGAATCTTTTCCTCCACCAATGGGAACAATAACTTTGTTATCATCAAGTTTAGCTGACGACAAATTAACATTCATCCCATGAGATGATATGCGCATAAACGAATCGGAATCAGCACAAATTCCGTTAAGATAGTAGAATTCTCCAAGTCCGTGGAAGTATAATTTTTTCCACCATGTTACTTGTTTTTTATCGAGATTGTGTGGCCTGATAATAACTTTCGGTGGGCAGGCAGCTTTCCAGTAGCTTATAAGTTCAACCATTCCAATGTGGAAAACAAAATTATTTACATCACTTTCACTAACCGAATTTAAAGAATAAAAACTCTTTGCAGGAATCTTAATAACAGGTTTAAACAAGTACTTATCACTTAAGTTAAAACAAAATTCTGCCTCAAGATTTCCATTTATCAAATTAAATTCATAACTTTGATATTCGAAAAAAGGATATTCGTTACGAAGCGTTGCGTAAAGTTGTTGATTATCCCTGACAGTCAAAATATTGGTATGTTTTTTGTTATTAAAAGTTTGTAAAAATAATGGTTTTCTGCCATAATTAAAATAGATCTGATGAACAGCTTTGATAAATTTGTGAAAGTAAGCACTAACAACCTCCGACCAGCTAAGGGCAGGCTACTGCTTTCGGAGCCACTTATGGGCGACTTTTTCTTTGGAAGAGCGGTTGTATTGCTTGCCGAGCACAACGATGAGGGTTCATTTGGATTAGTATTAAATAAACCCCTACTTCAGAAATTTAATTCGATTGTTAAAGATTTTCCTGATTTTGATGGTCGCTTGTTTTTAGGTGGTCCGGTTGAGACCAACAACTTGTTTTTCATTCATACTGTTGGTGATATAATTGAAGGTTCAATTGAAATAGGCTCAGGGATATATTGGGGAGGTGATATTGAAATAATTAAAGAGATGATGCTTCTTAAGTCGATCACACCCAACGACATAAGGTTTTCAATTGGTTATTCAGGCTGGTCACCCGATCAGTTACAGGCCGAATTAAAAAGAAACTCATGGCTGGTTTCAAAAGGATTAAATAAAGATATTCTGAAAATTGATCCAAAAAAAATGTGGGAAAAACTTCTTGCTCCTCTGGGTGATGAATACAGTTACTGGCCTAATTTCCCACCAGATCCGGGGTTGAACTAACAAATTAATTATATAATATATTGTGAATTAATAATTACTCTTCAAGTATTCTTCCCATTGTACCGACTACTATTTTCATTTCAAAAGTTTTTACTGGAGGTACGTTTTCCTCCCATTTTCTATGGTAAACTAGCAACAAATCACATTGTCCATCAGCAACAGTTTGAAATTTGAAAGTATAAACACCACCTGAGCCAATTCTGTCGTTGTTTGGTTTGAAAACGGGCTCACCCACCTGCTTAATAACAGTTGAATCGAATGGCATTACCTGCCATGCATAACCAGTTGATGGATTTCCCGAAAGCTCTATTTCGAATGGATCATCATTACTAAGATTTACTGTAGTGCCATTATCATCATAAGTGAATTGCCCGGCACAAGAACTCATAAAGATCACTATCGTGATAATGGTAGTTAGTGTTAATATATTTTTCATGATTAAATGTATTAGACGTGCTTAAAAAATAGTCGAGAAAAAATTCTGAATAATCCCTGGAACTAAAATTATCATTAGCACAATTCCGAAAACTGCTCCCCAAAAATGCGCAAAGTGTCCAATATTATCTCCGCCTTTTTTTCCCATATAAGCTGAATAAATCAGATAAGCAATTCCAAAAACCCACGATGGTAATGAAAACGGTATTGGGAAAAGAAAAATACTGCCAGATGGAAACATCAGAATACTGGCAAAAACCACAGCAGAAACTGCACCCGAAGCACCTACAGCATTGTAATACATATCATTTTTATGCTTCCCAAAATCATATAATGTTGAAAATAAAACGCCTCCAACGTAAAGTAATGCATAATAGAGCGACCCAATTGCTCCGAAACTAACATTAAAAAACTGTTCTGCACCGCTACCAAAAGAATACAGCACGTACATATTTATTAGCAAATGCATCCATCCTGAATGAACCAGTGCATAACTGAAAAAACGCCATTTTTCGCTAGAATGCTTTATTTGATAGGCATTGAATTTCAGCTTATTAAATAATTCAGCATTATTAAAAGCGCTTACTGAAATAATACCTGTAGCAACAATTATTATAATTGTTATAATCATTCGATAATAGGAGTTTCGTTTTTTTGATTTTCTGTTTTTGTATGGTCAATTTCCGAACCCATTACACTATGAGGTATTAAATAAACCATAAGCATAGCAACTACAGCAATAAGTGGCCAAATTTTGTTTTCAGGTTTTTTTCTGAGAACAAACCATGCTATTAACCAAAAAATAAATGTAAACAGCGTTTTGTTATCGGTAAGATCATGACCAAAAGGCCATCCTGTCCAGTAAGCATCAAAAGCAAATTTTTGAACAAATGGCCCTAATATTAATCCACCTATAAATAAAGTAATAAGAACAATACCCGTGTAGTTTTTTGTATCAACATTTCTAAAAAATAACTCAAGACCAACTCTCAATGAAAATAGAATGGATATAAACATAAAAAATATATGCGGAAAAAGTACCCATTTTGGCACAACCCCCTTAAATCTAATAATTGCCGGTTCTTCGTTAAGCAAATAATCAATACCATTACTGTGAAGCGTAATTGTGTATTCAATTTTCCCTGCAGGTGGCTGATTGGGTATTACTGCAATAAGCTTTTCATCTTCTCGAATCATCTCCATTGTTGCCCAATCATCATGACTTTTAAATCTTTTTTGGGTAATACTACCGGTGATATTTGTACTTTTCGTAATTATCTCAACCAAAGCATCCTGTTCCCCTCCAAATGTTCTGATAAGTTTGTACTTGATAACTTCTCCATCAACCGTAACTTTCCCGCGTACAGGATAGGTTGGTCCGGTGGAGCGTTGGTAAATTACCAAAGCTAAAGTCAATACTATCGCAACAACCCAAAGCAGAATGTTTTTTCCCTTATCACTCATAATAAAATTTTAATTTAAAATATAAAATATTAGTTTCCCGGCTTTAACGCCTCATAAAACAACTGATGAATATTTGTACGGATATCTAGTTCCATTAATTTACTATTATTCATGTCGGGATATACCCGATTGGACAAAAATACATAAATAAGTCCATTCTCAGGATCAGCCCAGGCATATGTTCCAGTGAAACCTGAATGTCCAAAACTGGAAGGTGATGCATCTTTACAATTTGTTCGGTGTTCCTCATACACAAGCAGAGGTTTATCAAAACCTAAACCCCGTCTGTTACTATCGGCAGCAAAATGATACTTGTTAAAAAGGTCTATAGTCTCTTTTTTTAAAAATGTTTCATGTCCGTATGCACCTCCGTTTAAAAACATCTGCATCATTACTGCCACATTATGTGCATTTCCAAATAAACCGGCATTTCCTGATACACCACCTAACAAGGCGGTCCCCTGATCATGAACATCACCAAGAAGTTGCTGCCTCCTGAAAACGGTATCATTCTCCGTTGGGATAATTTTATCAATGCTAAAATACTTTCGAGGATTAAATTTCAGATAGTTCAATTGAAGTTTAGTATAGAAATTATCATATAAATAATCATCGAACGAAGTATTATTTATATCCTCTACAATCTGCTTAAACATGTAAAACCCAAGTCCTGAATAATGATAGGTTTTATCCTTAAAAGGCGACTTCATAATACTGTCCATTATAATATGATTATATCCCTTTTTAACATACATACCTTCTGCAACCCTAACCGGGAAGTCTTCGGAAATATGATCCTGATAGATTGTTGAATCCCATCCATTTTCCGTGATAGTACTTTTATAGAAGGGAATCCAGTTTTGTAAACCCGACTGATGTGACAGTACTTCTTTAAACATCAAACTATCTTTATTGGTTCCTCTCAGCATCAACAGGTAATCCGATAGTTTGCCATCAATATCAATAGTTCCCTGCTCTGTCATTTTCATTAAAGCAGGAGATGTGGCTAGTATTTTTGTAAGTGAAGCAATGTCGTACACATCATTCCATTTCACCTTGTTAATCTTGTCATAAGTATGATATCCGAACGACTTATTATAGAAAACCGCTCCATTCCTGGCAGCCAGAATCTGACAGCCCGGAAAAGCACCAATTCCAATTCCGTTAATTGCAATTGAATCAACTTTTCGCAATATATCTATGTTAATTCCCAATGTTTCAGGAGAGCAATCACTGAGCTTTACAGCACCATAATCCAAACCCCAACCTGCTTTGTACAATCTTGCATCAACAGGTAAAGTACCAAACATGGTTGTACCAATCATTATCATTTCTGCAGAAGCAACCTGAAGTGCGGGCTTTTCCTGATAAGAAATAATAATTGCTTTTATATCGTCAGTATTAAAGAAATTTAGAGCATAAGGGCTGGCAAAGATATCAAGGACAACATTTGTTTTTGTAGCAAGTCTCTCCACCAGTTCAACATCTGCCTCAGTAATGCCAAATCGTTTGCTTGCCGATATGTTAGTATTAAGCATAGCAACTACTACTAGTTCATATTTTTTTAATTCAATAATTAATTTCCTAATATCTCTACGTTTTTCAATATGGTCTGTATAAAAAACATCAATCTCGCCAAATTGAGCCATTGCTTTTTCGATTACCTGGTGCTTCGTAGTACCTACAACCAACAAAGCCATTTTTTCATGACTGTTATTTTTTAGAGGTAATATCTGTTCATCATTTTTAACAATAGTTATAGCTGATTTAAAAAGTTTTTGTGCGGTGGACTGATAATTTGGTTTATTAAGATCGTTTATCAGATTAAAAGTATCAATTGGAATATTTTCCCAGGCACCCGACAAATACTTATATTTTAATATTTTCTTACAGCTATGGGCTAAGCGTTGTTCGCTGATTAAGCCTGTTAAAACTGCTTTTTTGATATTTTGAATTGATGCAGGAACATCATCAGGTATTAGTAATATATCATTTCCTGCTTCCAGAGCTTTAAGTGCAACCTCGCCCCTATTATAATACTTTGTAACACCCTTCATATCAAGTCCATCTGTTATGATAAGACCATTAAAACCCATTCTATTGATTAATAATCCGGTAACAATATTATGCGATAAAGTGGAAGGTAAGTTATGGCGATTCTCTAGAGCAGGGACCGACAAATGTGCTATCATCACAGAGTTTACGCCATTATCAATCAATGACTTAAAAGGGTAAAGATCATTTTCAAAAAGCGTATTTAATGAACTTGTTACTTCGGGTAGTTCGTTATGTGAGTCCTTATATGTGTTGCCATGTCCGGGAAAGTGCTTCGCTGAAGCTATCAATCCTTTACTTTGCATGCCCTTCATGTATTGATTGCCCTTTTCAGCAACAAGTAAGGGATTCTGCCCAAAGGATCGCATACCTATAACCGGATTTTTTGGATTGCTGTTAACATCAACAACAGGGGCAAAGTTTATATGAATTCCGAGTCGTTTGCACTGCTCACCTATTTGTTGCCCCATTGTGTAAATTAATTCATTATCATTAATAGCGCCAAGGGTCATTTGAAGTGGATAGTCTATTGTGTTTCTGAGTCGCATTCCCAAACCCCATTCTGCATCAATGCTAACAAATAAAGGTGTTTGAGCTAATGAATTCCAATAATTTGTTTGTAAAGCCTGCGAAACCGGGTCACCTCTAAAAAAAACAACTCCTCCCAAATTATATTTGGATATAAGAGTATCCACAACCTTTAAATAAAGTTGTCCGGAATAATTTGCACGCACAAAAATAAGCTGGCCAATTCGTTGTTCCAGTGTCAATGAACGGTAAACGGAGTCAACCCACAATTCTTCTGATAATTTTGAACTCTCCAATTGTGCTATAGAACGAAAAGGTATCACGGCAATTAGAAAACCAATGATAAGAATTTTAATTTGTGAAAATTTATTGAGTTGTATCATTATAGACTTAATTTGAGTGCGAAAATACTAATTTGTTAATAAATGATTTTCTAAGCACTGTTAAATTGTATTACTTTTGGTGCAAACCCGTGCTTTCAATATTAGCACACTATATATGTGTATAACAAAACGTTAACATGCCGAATATCGAAAATCTTAAAAAAGTTGCCACACAGGTAAGAAGAGACATAGTAAGAATGGTACATGGAATACAGTCGGGTCACCCTGGTGGTTCATTAGGTTGTGCCGATTTTTTAACAGCCATGTATCTTGACGTAATGGATTACGATAAAGATACATTTAACATGAATGCTGAAAATGAAGATTTACTTATTGTTTCCAACGGTCATATAAGTCCGGCTTTATATAGCATTCTTGCTCGTAGTGGGCAATTGCCAGTTGATGAACTATCTACTTTCAGGTTACTTAATTCCAGACTACAAGGTCATCCTGCAACTATGGAAAAATTACCTGGCATTAGAATTGCCACAGGATCCCTCGGACAAGGTTTGTCAGTTTCAATTGGTATTGCTTTGGCAAAAAAACTAAATAACGATCATAAGAAGGTTTTTTGCCTTATGGGCGATGGAGAACTTGAAGAAGGACAGGTTTGGGAAGCAGCAATGTATATCGGATCACATAAAATTAATAATGTAATTGGCATAGTTGATTATAACAAGAAACAAATTGATGGAGCTACCGACGATGTACTCCCGCTTGGTGATTTGAAAGCTAAGTTTGAAGCTTTTGGATGGACTGTTCTAGAAATAAATGGAAATAACATTAAGGAAGTTGTAGATAATATGCATTATGCAAAAAAGTTATCAACTGAAGGAAATCCAATTGTTGTACTTATGCACACCGAAATGGGTATGGGTGTTGACTTTATGATGGGTACACATAAGTGGCACGGAGTACCACCAAATGATGAGCAGCTTGAATCTGCACTCAGTCAACTTGAAGAAACTCTTGGTGATTATTAACTGTATAAATTGTTTAATGATTGATTCAGTTAATTATAATAATATTTTAACGGATAAAAAGTAAATCAGTTTAGTTGAAAAGCGTTGCCAAATATATTAGCATCTTATTGATTTGTGTGTTGAGTTTTCCTGTTATCGGACAAAACACCAGCAATGAAAACACAAAAAAAACCACAAGAATACTTTTTGTATTAGATGCATCAAAAAGCATGACCGGTAAATGGCAGGGCGATAGCAAATATATAATTGCACGAACAATCCTATCGGAAATATTAGACAGCTTGAGTACTGCTGAAAATGTTGAAATAGCTTTAAGGGTTTATGGCCACACAGTACATTTTCCTCCGCAAAACTGCAATGATACTCGCTTAGAAGTGCCTTTTGGAAAAAACAATGTTGACGAAATAAAATTCAGGCTAAAGCAGTTATCGCCGAAAGGCACATCTCCAATTGCCAATTCATTATTAAAATCGAAAAACGACTTTACACCGTGTTCAAATTGCAGGAATATAGTTGTCCTAATAACAGATGGTATAGAAGAATGTGGTGGCGATATTTGCGAAGTTAGCGCAGCATTACAAAAAGAAGGAATTATTATAAAACCATTTATAATAGGTATAGGCCATGATACACATGAAGCCTATGATTGTGCCGGCCAGTATTATAATGCTGCCGACAAAGAGCAGTTTACCTTAGCTTTAAATATTATTATCACAAAAGTTCTTAGCCAAACAAGCATCCAGGTTAATTTGCTCGATCAGTTTAACCGGCCAACAGAAACCAATGTAAACATGACTTTTATAAATAAAAGCTCTGATAAGGTTTCCTATAATTTTGTACATACTTTAAACAGCAAAGGATTACCTGATACGCTAAATATCGATCATCTTATTGAATACAAGGTTATTGTACATACAATTCCACCAATTGTTTTTGATTCGGTTAAACTAACCGAAAGTAAGCATACAACCATATCAACTTCATCTCCGCAGGGAAGCCTGCTGGTTAAACTTCAAGGGCCTACCAAGGCTGATTTCAATCCTGCTGTAGCTGTGAAATTACCGAACAATATCGAGCTGCTTAATGTTCAGTATTTAAATGAGGAGGTCAAATATATTTCAGGAAAGTATGAACTAGATATACTCACTTTGCCAGTCATCCATCTGAAGAATATAGATATTGATCCGGATAATCAAACAAAAATTGAAATAGAGAATCCCGGCATCGCTGCAATTCAAAAGAGCATTAAAGGGTTTGGAAGTATCTATCTATTAGATGGTGATGAACAAATTTGGGTAATTAATTTTGGCAGTATTTCAAACTATACCGAGTCATTATATTTACAGCCTGGAATGTACAGGCTGGTATTCCGATCCTTATATGCAGCCCAGTCAGCAACAACCATTGAACGGGAATTTGAGATTAAATCAGAAAAAACAACACGAATAAAACTTTAGCGAATAATGAGTGAATATAAAGTTATTGACCATAAAGATACCAGATCAGGATTTGGAGAAGCATTATTGGAGTTAGGAAAAAATAACCCAAAAGTTGTAGCACTTGTGGCTGACTTAACAGGATCACTAAAAATGGACGACTTTGCTGCAGCATATCCCGACAGGTTTTTTCAAATGGGCATCGCTGAAGCAAACATGATGGGGACAGCTGCCGGCCTTACTATTGGCGGATACATTCCTTTTACAGGCACATTTGCCAACTTTTCCACTGGCAGGGTTTACGATCAAATAAGGCAATCAATTGCTTATTCGGACAAAAACGTAAAGATATGCGCATCGCATGCCGGAATTACCCTTGGCGAAGATGGAGCTACCCATCAAATGCTTGAGGATATTGGCTTGATGAAAATGTTACCGGGAATGACGGTTATTAACACTTGCGATTTTAATCAAACCAAACAAGCTACATTAGCTATTGCAGATTATCTGGGACCGGTTTATCTGAGGTTTGGTCGACCGAAAGTCCCTAATTTTATTCCTGCCGAAAGCGAATTCACGATAGGAAAAGGTATTACATTAAAAACGGGAACTGATGTTAGCATTATAGCTACCGGACATCTTGTTTGGAAAGCTATGGAAGCTGCTGAACTTCTAAATCAAAATGGCATTATTGCGGAAGTTATAAACATCCACACAATTAAACCACTTGATACTGAACTCATTCTTAATTCAGCAAGCAAAACCCGCTGTGTTGTAACTGCAGAGGAACACCAAATAAATGGTGGCCTTGGTGATAGCATTGCTCAATTATTATCGCGCTATCTGCCAACACCAATTGAGTTTGTTGCTGTTATGGATGAATTCGGGCAGAGTGGAAAACCCGAACAATTAATGAAACACTACGGTTTGGATACTCCAGATATTGTTGAAGCTGCGAAAAAAGCTATTTCCAGAAAATAAAATTATCTTAGCAATTGCAATAATTATAACAACTGAAGCAATTGACTCACAAAAAAACAATAGCAATTATTATTGTAATAGTTAATATGCTATTGAGCTCTTTTACCTATTCTCAAATTGTTGAAAACAGTTGCGACACAGTTAATATTGAAGCCCCTGCTTACTTAGTTTTAAACGATACCTCAATTCATGTTTTTAACGATAGTACTGCAATTATATGCACAAAATACCTAATCCTAACCAAAAAAAATGGTTACTCACTATACACCAAACTCCTCGATAAGTCGAAAAAACATGCTCTTGTAAAAAAGGTTTTTCAGTTACTCATTGCATCAGGCACTCAAGATACAATGTTAGTTAAAAAAGCCCTGATGGAGGCAGAAGATGCTTACGTTCCGTACTCAGGCAAAATCATCAGAAACATTAAAATACAGGTTCTGAAACCAATTGGGCCATCTATTAGCGATACTAATCTCCCTGTAATTTCAACATGGGCGAAAGCAATAAATGCTTCACACATCAGCACTCGTAACAGGATTATTGAACATAAATTACTGTTTAAAGTAAACGATACTATAAACCCGTTAGAATTAGTTGAAAACACAAATGAGTTGGCAGGTTTGCCTTATCTACAAGATGCTGCAATAGTAGTTATGAACTCTACAACCGACTCGGTTGACGTGCTTGTTCTTGTAAAAGACAAATTTCCGTGGCTCCCGATAGTTACGATTTACGATATAAATCGCATGAAGTTTTATTTAAGACAAGTTAATATTTTGGGGATGGGACAATCTCTTGGTGTTGGTACAACTTTAGACAGAAAAAACACTCCACTATTTTATATTTCCGATGTTAATTATTATGTTAACAATATCTATAACCAAATAAGCGGTGCTATTAACTTTCACGTATCTGACAATAATAAAACTTACCAGCTATTACTAAATAGGGCTATTATGCCTCTCAGTGTTCGCCTTGGAGGTGGGCTTGAGATAGCACAAATAGAAGAAAACATTGTAACCGACCCAACTGATATTGACCATAGTTCGTATTTTTTTAAATACAGATATTATGAGTTGTGGTCGTCATACCTATTTTATGATGATACAAAGCATAGAAAAAAAATAAGTAAGAATACATATATGATTCCCGGTGCTGCTTTTTATCAAAAACAGTATTTAGATCATCCCTTTGTTTCAATCGATAGTAATAGCAGGTTTGTAAACTATACTCGCATGTTAACTAATATTGCATTTGTTCAGCAAAATTATTACCGAACAAATTACCTTAGAAGTTTTGGTAAAGCTGAGTACATACCTTACGGATTTCAGGTAAGTGTAACAAGTGGGTATTCATGGACAGAATTTATGAACAAGCCCTATATTGGGATTGGTTTAGCTGCAAACAAACACATTAACAAATTTGGTTATATATCTGCTGATTTTGCATGCGGAACGCACTTTTCTAACAAGCTGGAGCAGGGCGCGATCAATTCTAACCTGTCGTTTCTAACAGACATAAAAAAAATGGGCAGTTTCCGATACCGTTTACTCACAAATTTAAATTATACCGATGCAATCAATCGTACTACTGATGAACTGCTATATTTAGGAGAAGACTATGGCTTTTTAGGGATGAACGAAAAAGCATGGTATGGAAAACAACGTCTGTTTTTGGAGTTAAATGCAATAACATATACACCATGGTACTTATGGGGGTTTAGAATTGCCATTTATGGATTTTGTAGTGCCGGCCTGTTGGGTACCGATGAATACTCAGTGCTTCGTAACAGGCTATTAAGTTCAGTTGGAATAGGATTTTATATGAACAATGATTTTTTAGCCTTTGATTCATTTCAGGTAAGAGTAGCTTATTTTCCGGTTACACCTGAAGGTATTTCACACTTTGGAATTTCATTTTCAACTCTCGAGCTTTTCAAGCAAATAAATTTCCTCAACACAAAGCCTCACATTGTTGAGTATAGATAATGCTGAGTTTTGAATAATGAGTAATAAACTACAGCCTGAGCCTAATATATTGCTCCGCCCCATGTGAATGACCTAAATTCTGACCCTGGAGTATTTTTACCAACTAATGTATAATTTTCTAATCCAATACTATTTGCTCTATTGACAAGCAACTTGAGATCATATGCTGTTGGTGTTGTTTTTACTTCAATTGCTGTTGTTCCATCCAAAATAAAATCAATCTCCTGCCCAGTTCTTCTTGCATAATACTGAACTTTGCCTAATAACTTCAATTGATTACATACTGAATTCTCAAATAAATTTCCAATATTAATATTCCCAAGTATATTGAGAAGTCCGCTATCAGTAAAATACACTTTATTTTGCAAAGCTATTTCTCTGTCAGGGTTGGTTACATATGGTTTAACTAACTTTATGAAAAAAGTGTTCTCTAAAAATAATAAATAATCCTTAACTTTATGACGGTTTATTCCGGTTATTCCAGCAATCTTCGAAAAATCAACCTTACTTCCAACTCTTGCCGATAACAATTTTATTAAACTGTAAAGTTCATCAACTTTTTTTAAGTCAGCCAAAAACTTAATATCAAGATTAATGTAGGAATCAAAAATGTCTTTTAGAAGTGCTGTTTTGTTATCATGGCTGTTTGAAAGTACAACTTCAGGAAACCCTCCGTAATTTACATATTCATCATAATGTAGTTGATGTTTGCTTATAAAACGAGAATTGGTTTGTTCAAAATTAAATTTTGGTAATTTAATAACTTCATCCTTAAATTGAAGAAATTCAGAAAAGCTTAATGGCCAAAGTTCAAATAACCTTTTTCTTCCTGCCAAACTTTCGCTAAAAGCACCTCTCATGTAAAATGAGCTGGAACCTGTAATTATAAACTTAACATCATACGTATCGTAAATATATTTTATTACACTTGTAACATTCGTCACCAATTGAATCTCATCCAATGCAATAACAGCCTTTTGCTGAAAGTCAATGCCTTCAAACTCCAAGGCACTAACAATATCCGAATAGTTTTCACCAGAAAATATTTTACGGTATTCAATCCTCTCTAAATCAAGGTAAATCTTATTACTAATGTCTATTTGGCTAAGAAGATATTTTACAGCAGTTGTTTTCCCTACCCTCCTTAATCCAGTAATAGCAATAATTTGCTTAACTTTAAGAGAGTTAGTTAATTCCTGATATACTTTTCTGATTATCATTTGAATCTAATTTTTTACAAATATAACAAATAGTATAACTATTTGTCAAATATTATTACAAATAGTATAACTATTTGTCATTTATTTATTCAAATAGTAGATAACTATTGTGATTTGATGATAAGCACAAGCGGGTGCCAGCACTTTTTGAGTCATAAAAGAAACTACCCTTTATAAAAAGGAGGTCGTTGTACTACTGCTCTGGCGAGTTTATTCCTTACCTTAATATAAATTTCAGAGCCATCTTGCCAATAAGGTTTTGTAATATATGCCATACCCACACCTTTTTTCAACATTGGCGACATGGTTCCTGAAGTAACTTCGCCAATTACGTTACCATCAGCATTTATTACTTCATAGTGTTGACGCGGAATGGCACGCTCTTCCATTATAAACCCTTTTAATCTCTGAGGCACGCCAAGTTCTTTTTGAGAAGCAAACAGCTCCCTGTCAATAAAATCATTGTCATCGGTAAATTTAGTGATCCAACCTAGGTCGGCTGCAATAGGTGAAGTGCTATCATCTATATCATTTCCATAAAGACAAAAACCCGATTCCAGGCGTAAAGTATCACGAGCACCAAGTCCGATTGGTTTAATACCAAACTCCTCCCCTGCTTCCAATACGGCTTTGTATATCTTTTCAGCATCCGCATTTTTCATATATATCTCGCAACCACCCGATCCTGTATATCCTGTGGTAGAAAATATTACATTCTTCACACCTGCAAATTCAATTACCTTAAAGGTATAATATTCCATATCTTCCACAGGCACATCTGTAAGTTTCTGCATAGCCTTCAATGCAAGTGGCCCCTGAACAGCAAGCTGACTTATATCACTCGAAGCATTGGTTAGTTTGGCGCCAACTTCATTATGCTTAACAACATGATTCCAGTCTTTTTCGATATTTGAAGCATTAACAACAAGTAGATATTTTTCATCATTAAATCTGTAAACTAATAAATCATCAACAATTCCACCTCTTCCGTTAGGAAAACAACTATACTGAACCTTGCCATCAACAAGAGCATTAACATCGTTGGAAGTTATTTTTTGTACCATAGCTTTTGCTTGCGGCCCTTCAACCCAAAACTCACCCATGTGTGATACATCAAAAACACCAAGTTTTGTTCTTACAGTTTCATGTTCTATATTAATGCCTTCAAACTGTACAGGCATGTCGAACCCAACGAATTCAACCATTTTGGCGTCCATTTCGCGGTGCATATTATTTAATGCTGTTTTCTTCATTATGATTTGGATAATTAAGGGTGCAAAATTAATGAATTACACATCAACATCTATCGGATAATTATGAAAACTTTCACATAAAGTAGCTAATTAATTAATCGTTATTCAAATACCTCGAAGCAAAGCTTGGGAGGTATGAACTTAGGTAAATTATATTACATCGCAGCAAGATGCGGGGAAAATAACTATGAGATCCCTCGCCTGCGCTCGGGATCAGTTCGACTAAATAATTTTGATTTTCAAAATTAAAGTCACTGATTTAATATCCATCGGCCATTACGCCATCGTTTGTATTGTGGGGAAAAATAAGATTCTGGTTAATTAGACAAATAAAAAAACCAATTAAACCTTAAGATGTAATTATTACGCCCGGGCAAAAAGTGTTTAATATATCTTAGCTGAAAAAACATTATGGAAAGTATTAAAAGAATAGCATTGGTTGCGCATGATAACCGTAAAAACGATTTAATTGAATGGGTTGAGTTCAACAAAGGAAATTTAACCGACCACAGTCTTTTTTGTACAGGCACCACAGGAAGCCTGGTTGAAAAAACATTAGGTGACGACTATAAATTAACCCGGCTTAAATCCGGACCACTTGGTGGTGATCAGCAACTGGGTGCACTAATTGCAGACGAAAAGATTGATTTACTGATCTTTTTCTGGGACCCGATGTCATCACATCCTCACGATGTGGATGTTAAAGCATTACTCCGTTTATCAGTTCTCTACAATATCCCAACTGCATGCAATCGGGCTACAGCCGAGTTTATTATAAGTTCTCCACTCTACAACAGTAATTATCAGCGAATTGTAAAAGACTATTCCACGTATATAAACCGTACTGTATAACTTTTACCAAAAGTTGTGAAAATACCTGACTGACTCTGAAAAGTTACATAACTTTGTTTTTGAAAAACAAAATGTTTACGTTAACAAAGAGGTTAATTGCATTTATAAATCAAACCTACAAACTATGAAAGCGGCGACTATTCTAACAACACTATTTCTGTTAAGCTTATTCTCATGCACCCACACACCATCAGAAAACCAGAAAACATGGTGGAAGGAAGTCGTGTTTTATGAAATTTATATGCCGAGTTTCAAAGATAGTGACGGCGATGGCTACAGCGATTTTAAAGGTATGACTTCTAAACTCGATTACATTCAATCGTTAGGAATTAAAGGTATTTGGTTAACTCCGTTTTTAAAATCGCCCAAAGTTGATAACGGATACGACATAAGCGATTATTATGAAATAGATAGTGCTTACGGTACATTTAATGACTTTAGCATATTTATAAACGAAGCACACAACCGTAATATTAAGGTTATTATGGATATAGTTGTTAACCATACATCTACAAGGCACATATGGTTTCAGGAATCGATTAAATCGAAGGATAATCCGTATCGCAATTATTATATTTGGAAAGATGAGCCCAACAACTGGGAATCATTTTTTGGTGGTACTGCGTGGGAGTATGATTCATTAACCGGGCAGTACTATTATCATAAATTTGACGCCGAAATGGCGGATCTCAATTGGCATAACCCCGATGTGGCAAAAGAGGTTCAAAAAGTGCTTAGGTATTGGTTAGAACTAGGTGTGGATGGATTTCGTTTGGATGTAATCAACTTTCTGACGACAGAGAATATTTTCAATGATAATCCTGAAGATGAGAATGGAAAACAAATTCACCTGTATGATATTGATCAAAAAGGAGTTAAACAAGCGATGAAAACCATCAAGGAAACTGTAAATGAATATGATGATCGATTTATTGTAGGAGAAATTGGTAGCGATAAAATTGATGTTCTAAAGCAGTATCAGGGAGGGGAATTGCTGGATGTTGTGTTTAATTTTAATTTTGGAAGCATCCCAAAGTTTTCAGCACAAAGGTTTTATGCTGAATTAAAAAGCATGGAAGACAATATGAGTAATTATCCTACCTTATTCTTCGGCAGTCATGATATGCCACGTTTACACAGTCGACTTGCAGAAAATAACCATGAAAGAGCCTATGCGTTAGCCGTTTTAATGCTTACAGCTAAGGGTGTTCCTTTTATTTATTTTGGTGAGGAATTAGGTATGAAAAACCATGTTTCCAATTCTTATGACGAAATAAAGGATGTGCAAGGAATTACCCAATACAAACTTGCCATAAAAAAAGGTCTGACAGCGGAGGAAGCCCTCAAGGTTGCCAATGATAATAACCGTGACAAATCGCGAAGTCCGATGCAGTGGAATTCTGACTCGCTTGCAGGATTTTCGTCTGGCAGTAGTTGGATAGAACCCAATCCTGATTATGCAACACTTAATGTTGAGCTGCAGGAAAAAGATTCAGTATCGATGCTCTCAAAGTATAAACAGTTAATTTCATTGCGTAATGTGGAGCTCGCATTACAATATGGATCATACGAAAAACTGGATATTAATGACAATTGTATCCACTTTATTAGAAGTTATCAGGAATCTAAAATAAATGTCCTTATTAATTTTGGAAATCCACTTGTTTATAAAATACCTAAAGATGCAATAACTTTACTTGGTTCGCATGAATTACAAACTGATGGCATTCTTATCTTCAAGGAATTGAAAAAGTAAATATCAACTGGTTATAATAGGTATAAAACGCTACTTTCGGTTTGAATAATGATAATCGATTATCACATTATCAGCAAATAAACTACCGTCCCTTTCTGAAACAACAGATTCCTGGGGAACCAATACCAGTAGTGCAGAGTGTTGTTTATCAACCTGAAAAGCAAAAGTGTTTTTAACATTTTCGGCAATAAATACTCTTTTTAATACATCATAAACCTTTGTTTCTTGTGCCCCCAGATCAATTTGAACTTCCTTAATTATATCATTTGGATTATAGTACAAATATGAAGGATAAGCTTCTGCTCGATAAAAGTCAGTGGCTAACAGGTTTAACTGAAGTATATTTTCAACATTGGTTCTTGAAACTATAGCTCCGGCGATACCTACATGCCCACTGCCATAAACACTAAATTGCGAAACGTCAGGATTTCCCTTTACCCAATTGGGTCCATCACCAATGGCAATGGGAGCTTCGATATTTTCAGTGTTTTTTAAGTGTGATTTTTTAATTAATCCTTCATACCCAATAACTCCCTTTGTATGGTGTTTAAACTCAGGTATTGTTTGATGATCATCCGGTATTTCATAAGGGTAGAAAAATTTTATTGCATTACTTGCATTAAGCATCCATTTCCCGATTGCATCAGCGTATCTCGGATCATATCTAACCATGGGTACCAACGGCCACATGGCATCATAGGTATTCATTAAAAAAGCAAATCCACCATGATCCACTGTACTTCCAACCAAGCCTGAAACATCATAACCATTCCAATTGTCCTCCAGTACCCCCCACCCTTCTCTACAATCAGGAGTGCCATTAAATGTCCATTCAAGAATTTTGTTGTAATCATAATTTGTTCCTTCCTCCGCATTCAAACGTGCTGCAACATAAGCTCCAAACGGCATCAAGATTTCATAAAACCGATTATCATTTTGTGCCAGGAGTGCTTCCAATGAAGACTTGGCACCCTTTAAATATTTAGGATTGTGAAATTTTTGATAGGCTGAATACAAGACATAAGCATGCCCCGCTGCTGCATCTTCCTGAGAGCAAATCCAATTATCTTTAGGTTCTAATGTGGCATAGTCAAAGTAAGAGTGCTGATAATTTCCAGATATTACTGAATCGCTTTGGTAAAATTTATCAGCCACCGATTGCATTATAAAAGTAAAATCCTCTTCTTCAGGGTAAAAATTTGCTACTCCGTAGAATAACACATTGGGATAAACATCATACCACCAATCTCTTGCATAACCACCTCCTAACAAAGCCACTTCCGGACAAGTGTTGTTCATTACAATATTCCATTCCGTATCGGAATTAAAATAATTCTTTAACATCCCTACATAATTCTTATCATGTTGATTGGACTTATCAATACCAACCAAACTAGCTCCAAGAACCGCTCCAATGGTAGCGAGTGATTCGTGAAATATACCATCGTTATGTTCTAAGCCCTGCCTTAAATCGCCCATAGCAGTATATATACCAAAGGTTTCCTGATTAAAATTTTTACCTGAATTATCATACCATAATAAAGGCCAATATTCCCCTGTTTGAGTGGTATCAAAAACAAGGGAATCAAAACCCTTTGCCAGCATATTAAAATTAATTATTTTGAAGGGTGTAGGTAAATTTGGCATAGCATTAACACGAGCCAGTTGAATTTGTTCTACAGGTTTTATATCCTGTAGGGTATTATGGTTACTGCATGATATTAAGAATAAACTTACTACCATACCTATTACTCTATATTTTCTATTCAGTTTCATTTTCCAATTTTTTTTGTTGATTTAGAAGCTGTTTTGCAATTAGTATTGAAAGCAATTGAAGTGTACCAATAATGAATAGAGCATACCTTAAAGCAATGTCAGTATCTCCATAAAAAGCAAGGACTAAAAAAGTTCCTGCACCAATAAAACGCCCTACATACAATCCAAATTCATGGTTTAATATATATGAAAACTCATTTCTGTTTTCGATTTTTGATAGCAGATCGATAACTTTTAGTTGTATGGGGAAATAAGCAATATCCAGCACAGGCCTCGCTAACAAAAGCAGAAACATAAATATTATGACTCCTACAGAATTAAACAGCAGCCCATTGATTCCTGACGCTAGGAAAAAGCTTATTAATCCCACGCTAAAAATAATTAACCGGTGTTTTGGTTTTGAGATTTTACCCAAAATAAGCATAATAACAGCGGCCAAAATAGCCCCAACCGACTGGGCTGTACCTAAAGCTCCTTCCGAATTAAAAAATTTCATCATTAGCATTGCTGGGGCAGTAACAATAAAACCTTGAGCCAGGCCTTTTAACACGGCCAACTGAAGCATCTTTCTCCATAGTTTATGAAATTTGAAATAAAGGAATTTTTCACTCTTTGGTTTTTCGTATTTCCCAAAATGAAACACTATTGAAGCTAAAATTGTAATTGCGAAAACAATAATAGTCACCACTTTATATCCTGAATTTATCCCTGCATTAGTTGGCTCGTTACCATGCATTAGATACCACCCAATAATAAATGGAACAATTGATGCGATTATTGTATAGAAAAAAGTTTCCAATCCATAATAGAAATTTCGGGTTCTGTCTTTTGTAGTAGCCAGAACAAGATAATCGCGGTTGGCCCAGTAAAATCCAAACGACATTCCCATAATTAAACCGGCTCCTACCAAACCGTAATAGTTAATCTCTTTCAACGACATCATAAACACCATCGAAACACCACTTAATATCATTCCAAGGGAGAATAATCTTTTAATATTAAATTTATTTAATAAATAACCATTTATAAAAAAAGTAATGGGGATGCCGGTGTAAATAGCCAATTGATAAAACATTACTTTAGCAGGATCGTTTGAGTTACGCATAATATACGATGCTACAAAAATATCAATTACAGGAAGCACAAAAGCATAAATAATATTAGTAAAAATCAGGATTTTCGCACTCCGTGAAAAATCTTTAAAACCAACTGTGTTTGATTTACTCATTAAATATCTTGTTTAAGTTGAGTTAATATTTCATTGATAGAGAGGCTTGCCAGACAAACAAATTCGTCAGAAGCACCATAATACAAATTAACAGTATCCCCAACTACGGTATGTCCGTTAGTAAAAACCACATTGCCAAAAAAACCGGTTTGTTCATATTCTGCAATAGGTTCCATAATTGGCTCTCCTGATCGGGCAATTACTTTTGAAGGATCGTTTATGTCGAGTAGAATAGCTCCCAGACAGTATCTATTTTCTGCTGTGGCGCCATGATAAATTTCCAGCCAGCCCATGTCAGTTTTTATAGGTGAGGCACCGGCTCCCAGTCGTTTGCTGTCGAATTTTCCTTCACGAGTTTTTGCTATACACTTATGATTCCCCCAGTACATACCATCGGGCGATTCAGCTATCCAAATGTAATTACCTCCCAATTCCGGGCTGGAGGGACGATGGAGGGCGTAAAATTTACCGTTTATCTTTTCGCTAAACAAGGCACAGTCCTTATTATGTGGACTAAAGATCATTCCATTCTTTTCAAAATTTTTCCAATTTTTCGTTGTTCTAAGGCCAACTCCAACACCATTAGCCGAAACCATTGTGTAAGTGAGATGATAATTACCATCTATATTGGCCACCCTGCAATCTTCAATGCCATATGATTCGTATTCACCTTCACCGAAGAGTGAAGGATATTCAGGGTCTTCCCGAAAAATAATCCCATCATCACTACATAGCAGCCGCAGATGCGAAATTGTGGTCAGATAGTCTACACTATCATAATTAATTACTCGGGCATCCGAAGCATCTAATTTTGGATCTTTGAGATCAAAATTTATTACCTCCACTTTTCCTGCATCATTATAAACAGGAACAGTAATCATTCCTTCTTTTTGTTTCGTTCGCTCAGCCACGCGTACAAGCAACCAAATTTTTCCATTAAATTCAAATACTCCCGGATTGAGCAAACATTCAATTATCATATTTTCGTCACTTGGATCTAAATCTCCCGGAGACAAAATCGGGTTGCTACTATTTCGTTTTACAATATCTGCCATGTATCCTATAAATTTCTTATTAGTAAATTAAAAAAGTAATAATTATCATCCAACCGCATTATTTTAAAAATGAAAGTGAAAACTGAGCCACCTCCTGATAAAGGCATGAATAACATTTTTCCTACTGAGAAATAATAAACTTCTTTTTCGCCACCAATTCCCCGGTTTGTATTTCTACTATATAAGTGCCTGGTTTAATTTTACTTGTATTTATGCAGAATTGGGATTTATTATTATTTTGCCATGCATTCTTGCTTATTATTCTTCCGGTTATATCAATTATCTGGTAATCAACATTTGATCCATGAGATTGATTAAATCTAACACACACTTGCCCGTTACCCGGATTGGGGAAAATACTAATTAAATCAACTGCTTTGGTTTCATAAATATTATCAACTCCCTCAGTGTACATTTCAAGAATATCAGTAGGTGCAATAGCATGATCAAAAAGATAAACATCATCAAGACGGCCTTTAAAATAATAATTTTGATCGGGGCGGGCTTTGCCCAGCACTAGATCGTAAGATGTAGAATTAATTGTGCCTGATGCAGTAATAAAGGCATCCAATTGCCCATCAATGTACAATTCCATATCAGTTCCGGTATAAACCATTGTGAAAAAATACCAATGATCCATCTCTATTACAGTTTTCGAATCCAAATCATAAACACCTTCAACTGTGTTTATTGTAAATCTAAGCAGATCATTTCCTATTGATACCTTCCATCGGTTATCCCAGTTTCCATGCGAAATAGGATAAGCTTCTCCCCCACTATTGTTCTGTGAATAAATCCATCCTGATAAAGTTAATGCTAAATCAAAATTGAGCCAACTGGCATTTTCAACACTAACAAATGAGGACGATCCGTTAAAGCTTGCTGCCAATTGTTGATTTCCTTTTGGGTCGGTTTGGTAGCTCAAATTTTCAGAAGAAGTAGAGTTGTTAAATTCACTAAAGTCTGCAACATTCTGATTAAATGGTAAATACAAAACAGGATCACCTACTATTAACACGCTTAAATCGCGAACCATGATGGTTATGCTGTCAGTACTTTCGCCGTCAATGTCGGATACAGTGCAATAGATTGTATTATTTCCATAATTAGCAGGTGATGTCCATTGAACCGTTGCTCCACTGCCAGAAAAAGTGCCATCATCAGCTGCCCAGTTATATGATACCTCATCTCCATTTAGTTCTTCAACTTCACATGAAAGCGTAGTAGGTTGATTAACATCAATTTTACCCGGACTGGCCTTTAACGAACTAATTTCCGGAATATAAGGAATCCTTTCAACAACTGATAGAATGATGTTCATTGAATCGGATAAACCACTACCGGAGCTTACTCTACATTTGATAAGATAATCCCCAATTTCATCGGGTGACTTAATGGATAGTTTATGAAGTGCCACCTGTGGAATGTAATCAAACTCCCAATAATAGTCGATAATATCATTATCAATGTCTTCGGCACTACAAAATACAAAAATGGAATCACCTGCAACAACAGGGTTTTGAATCGCTTGTAAAGCTTTTATCCGGGGAGGATTGTCAGTTAAGGGTTCACCATTATCGAAGTCGATTACAATACCATTTGCGAAGGTTTTTTTACCGCTCATCTCGATTGCTGCCCCATTGGGAACAAGTGTGATGATAACAGAATTAGATGCGGGAATGGGAATCTGGATTATTCCTATAACATCATGATACATAAAAGAATTATTGATCGAATTGTAAATATCATATACTTGCGAGCCAATATCAATTGTAACAGATGTATCCGTATCATATGGATTCCACATCAGGAAAGAACTATATTTTTCAGCATAGAAATCAGTAAGTGAAAGATTGAGTTTCAAAACTGCACTCACATTGGTTGTGTCAACAATCCCGCCAAGGTAACCCACATGCGATGATCCATAAAGAGCTAGGTTAGTAGGTGACCAACCACCAGCGATTGCATCCCCTGTCGAAAAAGGACTCTTTCCATTTAATACCTCCTTTAAGGCTTCATGGGCAATACACTTGTTGGGATCGTTTTCATTCGACCACACTTCGCTATCTTGTTGATCGCTAGGTAAAAATCCGGGATAAAACAGTCTTGATGCAACTGCCATATTAAGCACCCACTTACCAATTGCATTGGCATAATGTTCATCATATCTTAATAAAGGAACCAAAGCTGCGGCTTGCTGAAAACCATTCATTAAAAAAGCATAATCATTTCCGGCATCGTTTGCTTCGCCAATTAGCCCTGAACAGTCATAGTCGCCCCACTGGCCAACAATGGCACCCCAACCACGCAGGTCACCGCGATTAAAACACCAATTAAGCATTTTTTCAATATCGTAGTTTGTCCCTATTTCGACATTCATACAAGCAGCGGTGTATGTGCCATAGGGCAGTTGTAATTCGTAAGATGGGTTTTGATCGAGGTTAACTAAAAATTCCATCGACCATTCGGCTCCTATTAAATACTTAATTTCATTTGTTTCGCGATAAGCATTGTAAAGTAACCAGGCAATTGCACCGGCAGCTTCAGGTTCTTTTACGCCCGTAGTAAGCGGTTTCATTTGTTTTAGGTTCCATGCTCTGTAGTTCATAGTTGGTACCTGCCATGGGGTTGTATTTCCGCCCATGCTATCAACAGCTTCGAGCCACCGGTCGGCAACCATCTGAAACTGATAATTATAATCACCTGTATTTGGATACAGTGCAGCTAATTGATAAAAAAAGACATTGGGAATTGTTTCGTACCACCAATCATTACCACTGCTGGTAATAGGATGGTTTAAATAAACATTTTCATCCTCTCTATTATTAAAAAAGTCTTCGGCGAGTAAAGCCCAGTTTTTTCCAAATTGATTGCTTTTGTCGATACCCGAAATTGTAGCTCCTACAACTGCAGGTAGTTGGTTTATTCCTTCTGCTGATGTTCCCAAAGTTTGACCAACATAGGAAACCATGGCAGCACTTTCGTGTTCGGGATAATTAATAGATTGAGGGTTTATCCCAACAAGAGGTAAATATTCTCCGGATAAATCTGTATTAAAAACCAAAGAATCGTAATTATGTGCAACCTGCTTCCAATCACGCATTAAATAAGGCTGTGGAATATTGGGCATTTGCTCAATTCGATCAATAGTAATTTGTTGGGCAGGTAAAATTACAACACTGGCAATTAATAATAAAAAAGAAATGATCCTTTTCATATACTGTCTTTTCACAGGGAGGATTGATTTTTAGCTATTTAGAAAGAAAGAGAGACATTTGCCATACCTCTTTTTGTCATCTTAACTTAAACGAAGGATCTCTAATATATTGTTGTTCATTATTATGAAATTCTCCACTAAGTTCAGAATAGCAAGATTCTTAGGTTTTGTAAAGGACTCATATTATGAGAAATACAAACGGATTAAAAAAAACATCCCCGACATTTGCCGGGGATGAAAAATTATTGTCAATTATGGTTTTTCAAGTGCATAAATTGAACTCACTTCTGAACCAGATAATACTCTGTTATATAAGCGAATATCATCAAGTTTTCCTTTGAAGTATCCACCCCAGTTTACATAATAAGGGCTTGTATCGTCAGTAGAATAAATAGCAGTTGGCAGATCCTGTCCCATAGTTAAATTAATTGGCTCACTGCTAATATTTAAGATAGCTGCATCAGGAACATTGTCCCAATCCTTAACCATAGCTCCATCGATATAAAATATCATGTGCCCGCCACCAAAAGTAACAGATAAATGATACCACTGTCCTTCAACTAATCCATCACCATCATTGTCTCTGTCGCTGTAAATAAATTGTCCTGGATTTGCAGGGTCTTCAACTTTTGTTGTAAAGAATACCCTATTAATTGTTTGAAGATTTACTTTGAAACAATTCCAACGATTCATTGAAATCATGTAATCATTGTTTTCCAATTCTTCCATATAAACCCACCATGATAGAGACATTGCTCCTGGATTTAAAGCAGTTGTATAAGGAACTTCTATATTTGCTCCTTTGTCAAGATAATAAGCATTGTCGGCATTACCAAACCTGTCGGTAGTAAGAGCTGGTGTTCCGGCGCCCCAAAATGCGTGACCTACTTTGGCGGTTCCATCGTTGCCATTTCCAGTAAAGTCGGTAGCATCACCGGTAAACAACCATTGAGCAACAAGGCCATCGGTTGAAACGTTTTGGATGTACTTGCCTTCAAAAACTGTTTTAGCTGCCGTCAAATTAGCTTTTGCTGCATCAATAACACTTTGAATTACTCCTTCTGTATTAGATACAGTTTTTGCTGCTTCAATTGCAGTTTGAAATACTGCTTTTGAGCCAACTTCGTAAAAACCTACTGATGTACCTTCTACTGCAGCACCATGCAAAGTTTCGCATTCGGTAATCAAGGCATTTAATTCTGTTTTGCTGCCCGCGGGTTCTGGTTCGTCATCCTCTTTACATCCACTTACGTAAACGCTTAGTGTTGCAATAACTGTAAAGAGCACTAAAAAATTCATTGTTTTCTTCATGATAATAATAATGTTTAGTTAATAATAATGTTAATTGATAATAAATACGTTTTGTATTTTTCTAATGTTAATTATATCGTTGATAATAATCGGATGACTTCTAAAAGAGTCAGCTGATGACTTATGTTTAATAACCAAAGTTTTGTGTAATATTTTTATTTGTTTCTATTTCTGATTGTGGGATGGGGAAAACTTTATGAATTTCGTAAATAAAGTTATCTTTATCAACAAAAGCACTTTCAGCATACTGCTTACCATAACGTATAATATCAAAATATCGTATACTTTCAAATCCTAATTCCACTCTTCTTTCATGACGAATTGCTGCTAATAAAGTTACCTGATCGGTAGTTGTAATATCGGGCAATAACCCTTGGGGAATTGTGTCGAAACCTGGCAAACTTGCATCAAATAAATAACTTTCCCTGGCTCTTTTTCTAACTTTGTTTAAAGGGATAAGTGCTTCTTGCAAATTTCCCATTTCGCACAAAGCTTCGGCTTGAATAAGTAGTACTTCAGCAAAACGAATTACTGTGAAATTTAAATCAGCATCACCTTTAGAGCTAGCCGGTATTTCTGATAGGGGCTGAAGCGATTTTTTTTGATTATATCCGGTTGACGACCAGGCAGTATCATATAGTATATCATCAAACCAAAGTTGCCCTTTCCTGCCAAGGGTATAATCCAAACGCGGATCATAAACGCTATCGTTGGTCATTTCAAATTCATCAACAAAATTTTGTGTAGGTTCATCAAAACCATAACCATTTTGTTCGCGGGGTGCTAGCCACTGATTTAGCCTGCTTCCCTGAACAGGGCTTTGTCCTGCCAAGTGCTGCACCTGAAATATCTGCTCGTTGTTGTTATCATAAATTACGTTAAAATTATGTTGATAAACAGGCATCAATGAATATCCGTAAGATGCAACATCTTGAGCAACATCGTAAGCAACTTCCCATTTTTTCTGAAATAAATATGTTTTCGATAGTAATGCTTTTGCAGCACCGGGGGTCCCTCTGCCCAACTCTCCTGACGGATATATATTTGGATTTTGTTGAAGAGCACGCTCCATAAAATCGATTGCAGAAATAAAATCGGTTTCAACATGAACATATACATCCTCTTGATTTGAATTTGGTACCTGCATATCTTCGGGAGATAATGGTTCGAGGACAATAGGTATATTCCCGAATATATTACATAACTGGAAATAAAAATAACCTCTAATGAAAAAGGCTTCACCCAATATTCTGTCTTGAAGCGCCTTGTCCATGTCAATGTCAGGAACATGTTTTAATACCATGTTACAACGCGATATGCCCTCATAATAAATACTCCAGATCGTCTCCAGGTTTCCATTATCTTCATAAATCTGGAAATTGTCAATTAATTCAATATCCGCTTGGTCGCCCGGGAAACCGCCTTTTACTGCATCGTTAGAAACAACATCGGTTACAACCCACAAACGGTTATTTGAATTTGCAAACGAAAGTGGCTCATAACATGCATCGATGGCCAACTTTGCATGGTTTTCGGTTTTAAAAAACTCAGATGTAGGATATGGACCTTGTGGTTGTTCATCGAGGAACTTACTACATGAGGTTGTTAAAGTAACGATTGCTATAATTATTATTATGTACTTTTTCATATCAAAAAAATTTAAAAACTCATATTAAATCCTAATGTAAAAACTCGCGCCATTGGGTATGTTCCCCAATCTATACCTTTAGCTAAATCGCCTTCGCTAGTGGAGTTGTTACTAGTTTGCATTTCAGGATCCAGCCCTGGATACTTTGTAAATGTGAGGAGGTTTTGTGCACTTAAATAAACCCTAAGTGACTTAATTATAATTTTTTGTTGGCCGATATTGTTAAACGTATAGCCAATATTTACATTTTTGAGGCGCAGGTATGATCCGTCAAAAAGGAATCGGGTTGATGGTTTTTTGTTATTTGTAGCTCCTGTCCACGAAACACGCGGTTGATCATCGCTGGTACCCGGCCCGGTCCATCTTCCATCAACTACTCTTTCAGTTATATTAAAAGCCCTATAAAATCCTTCAATATCCTGGGCTGCCTGCCAATAAATTTTATTTCCGTAAATGCCTTCAATAAATAGATTAAAATCCCATTTTTTGTAATTCAAACCTAAATTAAATCCCATTGTGTAATCCGGAATTGGACTACCAACATGTGTTCGGTCATAAGAGTCAATTACACCGTCAGGTATTCCATCCGGTCCGCTAATATCTTTATATTTAACATCACCCGGCTGTATAGCATTACCTTGAAAGGCATGAGTAAAAATATCTGTTTCGTCTTGAAAAATACCTTCCATCTCGTATAAATAAAATGAGCCAAGTGGGTGACCTTCTTCAGTAAGTGTAGCATATACTCCGTTATCAATTCTACCGGCTGGTATTGGATTATCTCTATACAATTCAAGAACTTCATTTTTAATATGTGAAAATATAAGTCCAAGATTGTAATTTAAACTACCAACCTGATTTTTGTAAGTTAACTCAAACTCGATTCCACTATTTCTAATTTTTCCGGCATTAATGTAAGGTGGAATTGCACTACCACTACTGGGTGGTAGAGGAGCACGTACAAGTACATCATCGGTAATCTTATTAAAATAATCGAAAACAACGAATAACTTATTGTCAAATAACCCTAAATCAAATCCGACATCAATTTGTGTTTGGCTTTCCCATCGCAGGTCAGCATTACCATGTCGGGATAGATAATATCCAGATAAAGGATTTGTACCAAAAGGGTAATATGAACCAGGAGTTATAAGAGATGCGAAACTATAATCACCAATTTCCTGGTTTCCTAATATTCCGGCACTTACACGTAACTTTAAATAAGACAGAAAATCGGCATTGCTTAGGAATGCTTCCTTGTCGATTCTCCAGCCCAGTGCTGCTGCAGGAAAAAATGCCCATGGATAATTACTACCAAAACGGGATGACCCATCACGGCGTAATACGAATTCGGCATAATATTTTCCTTTATAATCATAAGATAATCGGCCAAAGAACGAAAGCAATGTCCAACGTGACTCCCATCCATCAACGCGTTGATTTGTAGTTCCGTTTGAGAGATATCGAAGACTTGGAATTTGATCGGGGAAATTTTGCGCTGATCCTGATTGCCCTACCAGTACACTTTGAATTGCCTCAAACCCTGCTAATACATTCACATTATGTTTTTCGTTGAAAATTTTATCGTAGGTTAATATGTTTTTCCAGGTATGTTGTGAGCTGGTTGTAGATATCTGTTCCAACGTATTTGGGTTGTTTATTCTACCTTGATAGCCCCAGTTTTCATTAAATCTTTTGTTGCCAATAGTTAAAAAATCTAGTCCGTAATCGGTTCTAAAAGTTAGTTGATCAGTAATTTGCCAGTTAAGAAAGATATTACTTAACAACCTATGTTCTTTTATTACCCAATCATATTTTTCTGCAAAGCCAACAGGGTTGTATCCATCACCTAAATACTGAGCAGCATCGGGATAATAATCAATATAATCACCGTGATTGTTGTACACCGGATATAAAGGAGTTCTGAAAAATGCATAGCGTACAACGCTTCCTCCATTTCCTCCGTAGCCGTCGCCCGAGCTGCCAACTTGATTAGTAGTTGCACTCGACAAACTAATGTTGGTTCCTATATTAACTTTATCGGATAATTCGCTATTAACGCTTGTCCTAAATGAATATCTATCATACCCCGAGTTGAGGATAATCCCATCCTGGTAAAAGTAATTGCCTGATACAAGGTAGTTTATTTTCTTGCTGCCGCCACTTACGCTTAAATCTGTAGATGTTATAATTGCAGGCCTGAATATCTCATTCCACCAATTTGTGTTTGGCAGAGTATCGGCCATTCCGGCTGGAATAAGCGATCTTCCGTCATTTGTAGCAGCCTCGTTATATATTTCAATATACTGATCTTTATCAGCCATTGGAGTTAAATTGCTTACAACTTGCAAGCCGGTGTATGTATTAAAATTAATACTCATACTACCTTCTTTTCCTTTTTTTGTTGTTATAATAACAACCCCATTGGATGCTCTTGAACCAAAAATTGAAGCTGCTGCTGCATCTTTCAAAATTGAAATGGACTCAATATCTGAAGGAGATACTGTATTAGCATCTTTGGTAGGAACACCATCGATAACGAACAACGGGGAATTGTTATTAATGGTTCCGGTTCCCCTGATTCGGATTGCTGCCCCGGCACCGGGTGCTCCTGAATTTTGAGTAACACTTACACCTGTTGCTTTTCCCTGTAATGCCTGGGATACATTTGAAACGGGCAAAGCGGCTATCTCTTTTGAGTTAATAACAGAAACTGCGCCAATTATATCAGTTTGTTTTTTTATTCCATAACCTATGGCAACTACCTCATCCAAGGCAAAGGATGCCATCCACATGATTATATTTATTTCGGTGCGACCGTTAATAGGTTGTGTAACTTTTTCGAAACCAATATAAGAATAAACAAGCGTATCATTCAAACTGGTAACCTCCAGCTCATAGTTACCATAAATATCGGTAACTGTACCGGTTGTTGTTCCTTTAATCACTACGGTAACACCTATCAGGACTTCACCTGTATCATCAGTAATGCGACCTTTCACTTTTATGCCATCATTTTGTACTACAACAGCTTTTTTCGTCATAATTACGATATGGTTTTCAACGATCTCGAAACTCAACCCAATGCTGTCCAGAGCCTGTGTTAAAAGCTTGCTTATATCAGCTTGATTTGGGTCGATGTTAATTTTCTTGTTTACATCAACCTGATCATTTTGGTAGAAAATTCTGTATTCACCCTGGCTTTCAATATACTGAAACAACTCCTGAAGAGTTTTAATATTGACAGTTTCATTGGCCTGGGCAACTGAAATTCCAGACATAAAAACAAAATACAGAGTAAATATTATTAGCACTAAGTGTCGATACAATAAGTTTGTTAAAGAATAAATATTATTCATAATTAATTGTTTAATAACAAGTTATTTTATAATTATAGTATCTTTTAAAATTTCATATTCAAAAGGAGTAGTAAGCATTATTACTCCCAAAATAGTGGTAATATCATCTTCCGAAGTAAATGTTCCTGTGTATTTAATGTCCTCAACTTCATTTTTTTGTAAATCAAAAATCACATTATGCGAACGCTCAAGCTTTCGTAATATTTCAGTAAACTGTTGATTTCTAAATACAATTTTTCCTTCTTTCCAGGATGAGTAAGATTGGATATTTGAAATTTCGGTTATTTCCGACTTGTTACAATCTTTTTTTAGCAAGTAAGTTTGATTTACTTTCAACTCTACTATTTCTTTATCGTGACGTGAAACAGAAATTTTGCCTCGTTCGAGCGAAGTCATAAAAATGTTTTCGTTAGGATAAGCATAAACATTAAAGGTAGTTCCCAAAACTGTAATAACGTTTTCCTGAGTGTGTACGACGAAAGGCATTTTTGCATTATGTGTCACCTCAAAGTAGGCTTCTCCTTCTAAAAAAACTTCACGGTTTTCTTCACCAAAGCAGTTGGTGTATTTTAATTTCGAATCGGAGTTAATAGAAACCAAAGTGCCATCAGGCAGTATGGAACTATTAATATCTCCTTTTGGTACTATAATCTCGTGATAACTTGCGACTTCCTCACATTTAGGAGTTGAGGAGAAATAGTAAATTGCACTTGTAAAAAACAGGATTAAGCTAGCTGCCACCGCATATTGCCAAATTTTTCTTTTGAAAATGGGTCTACTTTTTACCTGAGGTTTGATTTCGGGTAAACTAAGATTATTGCTTAGTTTGAGCCATTCACCTGCGACAAAATCGCTTGAAAGCTCTTGCCTTTTAAAACGTAACTGACTAACAAGCATTTTTGCTTCAAGAGCGGTCTCTTTATTTTTTGGATTATTAGAAAGCCATTTTTCCCACTTTCCAACATCTTGTTGATTTTTATTTGTAGCAAAGTTGATGAAAGAATCATCTAGAACAAAATCATTAAATTGGTAATCTTTGTATCGCATATTTTTTTAGTTATACTTATTATATAGAGTAAAAACTATATGGTTTATACTCACAAATTATAATAAAAATTTAGAAGTAATTATAACAACATAAATATCAGGGCAATTAAAATAAGTAAGCGGTTTTCTTTTGTCTTTTTTCGTAACAGATTTAATGTTCGGGTAAGCATGTTTGACACAGATTGATACTTGATGGATAATACACTGCTAATTTCAATGTTAGAATAATTACAGAAAAATTTTAGATAAATGATTTCTTTTTGTTTTGGTGATAGTTCCGCTAACATATCTCCAATAAGTTTCATGTTTTCTAACTGTGCTTCGTTGTTGAGGTAAATATCTTCAGGAGATATATCAAAACTATAATCATTCTCAATATTGATACCGGTATCTTTACCAATAATATCTTTAGCAGTTGGTTTTAACAAATTATTCCTCAAGGCCGCAAACAAGTATGCTTTAACATGATTAACTTCTGAAATCCTTTTTCTCGATTCCCAGACACTTGCAAATAAATCTTGAATGGTATCAACAACAAGGTCGTGGTTACCGACCAGTTTCAATCCGTAAAAATAGAAATCGCTATAATATTTAATAAATAAACTGTTTAGTGCTTCAGGATGGCTATGTTTCAAATCTCGCCAAAGACACTGATCTTCTTTAATTTGTAGTTGGTGGTCTTTTTGCAGTTTACTTTTCACCTGTAATTATCACTTTAATTATATGGTACCCCATATTGATTATCGCACTTGATATGTTTATAATTTTTTTTTGGATCAAAGATACTAGTTATTAACTGAATATTGCTTCTATAACTCATTTATTATAAAATGGTTCAATAAATTAGCCAAAACAAAATGACTTAATTAATCTTTTCTTGTTCAATTTGTATTTTCCAACTAACATCTATATTTTTACAGATTATTTTCAAGCGTCCTAACAAAAATCAAATATTATTCTAATGAAAACAAAATTAATTTTAGTAACGGCAATAAGTTTTATGCTATTAACACAACAATGTAAACAAAGTAGTAGCCCGATTAAATATCCAGAGGCTAATAAGATAGATAGTGTGGATGTGTATTTCGGTCACGAGGTTGCCGACCCTTACCGGTGGCTCGAAGATGATAACTCAGAAGAAACTGCTGCCTGGGTTGAAGCAGAAAATATAATTACTCAAACATATCTTTCTGATATTCCTTTCAGAGATCAACTTAATGAACGATTAACGAAGATATGGAATTACCCAAAATATGGTGTTCCATTTAACAAAGGCGATAAGTACTTCTTTTTCAAAAACGATGGTATTCAAAATCAAAGTGTTCTGTATATGCAAAACACTCCTGAAGCTGAACCGGAAGTATTACTCGATCCAAATGCTCTATCCGAAGATGGTACGGTAGCACTTGCATCATTGGGGATTTCCAAAAATGGCAATTACCTTGCTTACGGTATTTCCAGAGGTGGTTCCGATTGGAGTGAAATTTATGTTATGGATATAGAAACACGTGAAACTTTGAGCGATCATATTAACTGGGTAAAATTCTCTGGAATTAGCTGGAAAGATGACGGATTCTTCTATTCAGCTTATAGTGAACCTAAAGATGGTGATGAACTTTCGGGGCAAAACCAGTATCATAAAGTTTTTTATCATACACTTGGTACAACACAGGAAAAGGATTTATTGATTTTTGAAGATAAAGAAAATCCTTTACGTAATTTCCATGCGTATGTAACTGATGATGAGAATTTTTTGATAGTTGGAGAAACTGAAAGCACTAGTGGAAACGCCTTATATGCAGCAAAACTCAGGTCATTAAAAGATATTAAATTAAATAAAATTGCTGAGGGCTTTGATTACGATTATCATGTAATTGACAATATTGATGATAATCTGCTTATGCTCACTAACCATGAAGCTCCGAATCAAAAACTTGTTGTTACAAAGTATGATAATGCCGATCCTGCAAATTGGAAGGACATTATACCTGAGAAAGCAAACGTATTGGAAACCGCATCGCTGGTTGGAGAATTAATTTTTGTAGAATATTTACAAGACGCCAGCAGCAAGGCCTATTTTTACAGTATTGATGGAACATTGACAAGAGAGCTTGACTTACCTGCAATAGGAACATTATCGGGCTTTAACGGTGAAAAAAATAAAAATACTGCCTACTTCGGTTTTACTTCATTCACTTTCCCATCCCGTGTATATAAATACAATCTTAGTTCCGGAAATACAGAACTAATGCATACATCGGATGTTGACTTTGAACCTGAAAATTACGTAACTAAACAAATATCCTATACAAGTAAGGATGGTACTAAAGTACCTATGTTTATTGTACATAAAAAAGATATTATGATGGATGGTAATAATCCAACTATGCTTTACGGATACGGAGGTTTCAACATTAGCTTAACACCCAGCTTCAGCATAAGCAGAGTGGCATTTCTGGAGCAAGGTGGGATTTATGTTATGGCCAATTTGAGAGGTGGAGGCGAATATGGTGAAGTATGGCATGAGGCAGGAACACTACAAAAAAAGCAAAATGTTTTTGACGATTTTATTTCTGCAGCCAATTATCTTATAGATAATAAATATACTTCATCCGAAAAGCTTGCAATAATTGGTGGGTCGAACGGAGGTTTACTTGTTGGAGCTTGTATGACTCAGCAACCCGAATTGTTTAAAGTTGCGATTCCGATAGTTGGAGTGATGGATATGTTGCGTTATCATAATTTCACTATTGGATGGGCATGGGCTGCTGATTATGGTCGTAGCGATGACAGCGAAGAAATGTTTAAGTATTTATATGGCTACTCACCTTTACACAATATAAAGGAAGGAGTTGATTATCCTGCAACCCTTGCAATAACTGCTGATCATGATGATCGTGTGGTACCCGCTCACACCTTTAAATTTATGGCTACATTACAAGAACACAACAGTGGAAAGAATCCGGTATTGGTACGAATAGAAACCAAAGCAGGCCATGGTGCAGGTAAACCTACCGATAAACAAATTAGTGAAGCTACTGATATGTACAGCTTTATTATGTATAATTTGGGAATGGAGCCGGAGTTTTAGTAGACAATTTGTGATAAAGTTGTAGGACTATCGCGTTGTCACGTTATCGCATTATCGGGTTGTCGGGTTGTCGGGTCTTCAGGATAAACCCAATCAACAATGACAACAAAGACATTAAAGAGAACCATCCCATCCACCACAACTATCCCTCACTAAAACTTAACAATTATTTAATATTGGAATCTTCTTATTTATTAATAGTTTTTTTTAGTCTTGCAAACTTATTATAAAACTATTTAAAAAATGGAGTTCATATATCTGATTATTGTTGTACTATTATTTTTTCTGGCCGGCTCCGACCTAATTGTTGGGGTAACCAACGACGCAGTTAACTTCTTAACCTCTGCTGTAGGATCAAAGGTGGCATCTTTCAGGGTAATAATGCTTGTTGCCGCGATCGGTATATTAATTGGCGCGGTTTTCTCAAGCGGTATGATGGAAGTTGCAAGGAAGGGAATATTCAATCCCGGCGAGTTTTATTTCAGCGAGATAATGATAATATTTATGGCCGTAATGGTAACTGACGTTATCCTTCTCGATGCATATAACACATGGGGATTACCAACCTCTACAACTGTTTCAATTGTATTTGAATTATTAGGTGCCGCAGTTGCTATGGCTTCCATAAAGTTTATGATGAGCGATGGCGGAATTACAATTGGTCAGTTTATTAATTCCTCAAAAGCACTCGCAATTATTTCCGGTATACTACTTTCGGTGGCTATAGCTTTTACGTTTGGTGCCCTAATCCAGTATTTTGCCAGAATTGCCTTCTCCTTTAATGTTGAAAAAAGAATTAAGTATATCGGAGCTGTTTGGGGTGGAATTGCATTTACAGCATTAACCTATTTTATGCTAATTAAAGGAGCAAAAGGGGCCTCATTTATGTCGGGTGACGTAAAAGACTGGATTGAACTAAACAGCCTATCAATTATTTTTTACAGTCTAATTGGATGGACATTAATCCTTCAGTTTTTATTTTGGATATTCAGAATCAATATACTAAAAATCATTGTATTGGTTGGCACATTTTCACTTGCAATGGCTTTTGCCGGAAACGATTTGGTAAACTTCATCGGTGTACCGATAGCAGGATACAATTCATGGGAGATATTTAGCGCCTCCGGGAGTGATAACCCTGATGGATTTTTAATGACGGCTTTGGGAGGTCCGGTATTAACACCCGAAATATTTTTGGTGGCTGCAGGAGCGATTATGGTACTTACATTATACTTTTCAAAGAAGGCCAGGTCGGTACTAAAGACAGAGATTGATCTAAGTCGCCAGTCAGAAGGTATAGAAAGGTTCAAGCCAACATGGTTTTCAAAACTTTTAGTTCGTTCTTCTCTTAAGTTTTCAAACAATGTAAAACAATATCTGCCTGACTCTTTAACCGGATTTATTGAAAGGCAATTTGAACCCGTTAAAGAAAATAAACGAGTGGTTGATAAGCCAGCATTCGACTTAATAAGGGCATCCGTGAACCTTACGGTTGCCAGTGTACTTATTGCATTCGGGACCTCGCTAAAACTACCCCTTTCAACAACTTATGTAACTTTTATGGTTGCAATGGGAACATCATTGGCTGATAACGCATGGGGCCGCGAAAGTGCAGTTTACAGGATTTCGGGAGTAATGGCGGTAATCGGTGGATGGTTTTTAACAGCAATAAGTGCATTTACTGTAGCTTTTCTAATAGTTTTATTATTTTTCTATGGTGATTTGTACGCTATGTTTGGGATGGTAGTTGTTGTTATTTATATTATATACAGATCGCATCGTTATCATCAAAAGTCGACTAATATTGTCGATGAAGATGTGCAATCAGTACGCAGTCTATCGGAAGATAATATTGCCGAACAATCAAAGATTACGATTATTACGAATCTCCAAAAAGTTATTGAGGTTTATGGATCAATAATTAACGCATTAGAAAAAGAAGATAAAAATGAGCTGAAAGTGCTTAAAGCCGACATCGATAGTATTACAGCCAAAACCAAATACATGAAGGATAATATCAATGTAATTGTTGATAAACTCAGAGTAGGTTCGGTTGATACAGCATATTATTTTGTTCAGGTGCTCGACTTTATGCGTGAAATGTTACACTCAATTTCATATATAAATAATCCTGCCTATGTACATCTTGATAATAACCACAAACCTCTTATTAAAGAACAAATTGACGAGCTTAAGCAGTTTAATATAATTTTAGAAGAATTGTTTTCAAAAATCACATCAAGTATTGAATCATGTGATTATACTTCTCGTGATCAGATTCAATCAATTTTCACACAAATCCTTGAATTAATAGAGTTAAGCAACAAAAAACAGATCAAGCGGATTAAAAATGGGGTAGTGGGAACTAAGAATAGTATGCTGTTCATGAATATCATTAATGAAACTAAATATTTATCGTTAAATGCTGTTAATCTTTATAAGTCGCAGCGCGATTTTGTTATCGTCAAAAACAAAAAATGATTTTTAAAGACATAACCATTATTAGTGGAGGGCAGTCGGGTGTTGATCGGGCTGCCCTTGACTTTGCACTGGAAAATAATATCCTGTGCGGAGGATGGTGCCCTCTTGGCCGGTTAGCTGAAGACGGTATTATCTCTAATAACTATCCTCTTAAAGAAACAACCACCTCAAATTATGAAGAAAGAACAAATTTAAATGTAAGGGATAGTGACGGAACAATCATCATTTATAAAAACGAAATGGACAAAGGCACTTTACTTACTCGCGAAATTGCACAATATATAAACAAGCATTTAATTGTAATCAATCTATCTGTTTATCAATCATTTGATCAAATTAAGTTAAAAAACTGGATAACTCAAAATAAAATATCAGTATTAAATATTGCTGGTCCGCGCGAAAGTTTCAATCCGGGGATATATAAATTAGCTCATAGGTTTTTATTGGCTTTACTATGAGGAATTTTATTTTTTTATCTATGGTGTCCGGTAAACTTTTAATTTAACTGCCATAAATATTACCATCATTGTGTTATAGAATATTACACCCCTCTGGGGCTTACTATTGTTGGTGGATAAAATTTCTATCAATATTCCGCAGCTCTGCCGCTATCAACGTAGCTGCAGAGCAGCAAAATATTTGTTGCCAGTTATTTGTAAAGTATGACCAAAGCTGCAGCGCAGCGTAATATTTTATCAATGATTTATGCCCTACAGTGGTGATTTTTTTTAGATCCAAAAACAAATCTGCTTTTATATCTCAAATCTTTAACCAATTTAATATCCGAATAACCAAACTGATTCATCAAAGCCACCATTTCATTTTTCCGACTTTCATTAATCTCAAAATAAATTCTTCCTCCGGTTTTTAAATTTTCTTTTGAGAAATTCAAAATTGCTTCATAATACTTCAAAGGTTTGTTGTCAGTCACGAACAGAGCGCTATGTGGCTCGTAATCAAGAACATTTTGGTGCATTTTTCTTTTATCCTCCTGAGTAACATAAGGAGGATTACTCACAATTATATCAAACAATATTTGTTTACCTTTTTTATCTCTTATTGGCTCTTTGCTATTCAAAATGTCATGAATTTGAAATGCGACTTCCATATAATTTGCATCGGCATTTGTTTGTGCAATATTAATGGCAGATTGTGAAATGTCGGAAGCGTTAACATGCGCCCTCGTAAGCAAACTTTTCAAACCAATTGCAATACATCCGCTACCTGTTCCAATATCCAGAACAGTTAAATCACTATCTTTTTCACGATCGGTAATAAGCTTCACAAGCTCTTCTGTTTCTGGGCGAGGGATGAGCACATCCGGGTTAACTTCCAACTTTAAACCATGAAACTCAACAACGCCGGTAATGTATTGTACGGGCCTATACTTTTTGAGCTCCTTAACTGCCATATGCAACTTAAGTATCTCCGATTCTGAAAGTCGATAATCGGGATTCAAAATTAATTCGTTCCGTGTAATACTAAAAAAATGCTCTATCAATATTGACAATAATTGCTCAGCTTCTCTCTCATCGTAATAATCAAAAAGGTCTTGTACATATTTCTTCTTTAAATAACCTAATATATTATTCCTTATTTCCATTAGTGCAAATTACTGAAATTCTTTAGTACGTTTGTATTTTAAAATTTAGGTAACTAATCAGTGTGCGATAATAAATTGTATTGTACTCAATGCGAGTAATATAAGTTATTTACAAATTTAGTTTAATCGGAAAAGAGGAAAGAATATTTAATTCAAATCTTGGCTACTTAATCCTTCCTGCTGATTGTAAAAAATTTATGAATACTAACAAGGTAATAATAATTACAGGAGATAAGGGCGAAGGCAAAACAACAAAGCTGCTTAATATTATTGACTTGCTAAAAAAAGAAAATATTAGCATTGCTGGTTTTACGGCGCAGGCTGAATGGATTGACGGGGTTAGGAATAAATATACTCTACATGATGTTAATTCTGAAAGTGCAATCACATTGTGTACAGGCTACAAAATTGAAGGTTACTATCAACATGGGCGATTTTATTTTAATCCGCAGGCAATTGACTGTGGCATAAATTTATTGACAACAAAATATAAAAGTAAGTCGGTTATTGTTATTGATGAAGTTGGTCCATTCGAATTGAAAAATAAGATTTGGCATGATGGTTTATTATATCAGCTAAAAAATACGGCTAACACAATATTAATGTCGGTAAGAGAAAAACTTGTATGTGATGTTATTGAAAAATTTAGCTTGAAAACCGTTATTATTTACAAACTCAACGAGCCTAATATTAAGATAATTAATAAAATTATACCATTAAAGTAATGTGTTAATTTCTAATAATTGGAAGCTTTTAATAACGAAACACTTTATAGTTTTTACTTAATTCCTGGGATACGGAAAACCAAATTTAATGTATTTTAGCCCTCAATTAACCAGTACTAAATATCAACATAATGTTTTTAATAGCAAAAATTGAAAGCACTTTAATTGCTGTTGCAGTTATACTTCTTATATTTTTCCCTGGATTGCTGATCGCGCAACATGATAGTTATAAAGGTATTGAAGCAAAGTTTTCAGAAAACGAATTATTAACAATGGCTGGCGCAGCTGATTATGGCGACAATATTAGTGCTAAAATTTTTGAAGATGAGAAAAACACCTATTTTGCGGTTGACATAGGCAAACTTTCCTCAGAATATGAAAAAATCAGAATACTTGAGCTAAGTTATGCTGACAATGCATTGGTAAATATTGGTTCCGATAAAAATATGGAGTACTATTTATTTTTGGTGAACAACACTTTAAATATATCATCCCATGAAATTATTAAGGTATTTGATGAGTTTAAAGTGCAATCAATTTCCGAACTGCAAGTCATGAACAATGAACAACTTCGGCTTTGGCTGATACAACATGACAAGTACTCTAAAAAATAATGGTCAAAAGCCAAAACCATCATCAATGAAAAAATTAACAGTTTTACAAATAATACTTATTTCGTTTATTGGCAATACGTTGGGTCAGGATGTAGATTGTAATTATAAAAAGCCTCACCAGGCCGACCAATGGATTTTTGGGAATAAAGCCAATGTTGATTTTACCCAAACTCTACCAAACGCAAATCCTACCACAAATAATTTTAATACCCCCTATGGTGTATCTTCAATTTCAGACGAAAATGGTAATTTATTGTTCTTTACCAACGGTATTGATGTTTGGAATAAGGGCATGTTTAAAATGGAAAACGGCAGCGGACTTAATGGCAACAATTTTGCAAGCCAGTCGTCAATAATAATACCACATTTTGGTAATAGTATGCAGTATTTTATTTTTACTATCGACATGTTTATTAACCCTATATATGTTGATGGAGTTAATTATTCGATTGTTGATTTTTCATATAATGATTATGGAGCCGTAACCAGTAAAAACAATTTGTTATTTACTGAAAACTCACAAAAGGTTTGCGCTGTTAAACATGCAAATGGACGTGATTACTGGGTGATATTCCATGGTTTTGGACCCAACAAGGGAAATAATTTTTATTCATACCTGATCGATATATCGGGTGTTGTAACAAACCCGGTAGTTAGTAGTGTTGGATCCACTCACTCCGGGGATATTAATAATCAGCGCGGTTATATGAAAGCTTCTTCTAATGGCAATAAAATTGGCCTTGTATTGCCAGTTGAAGGTATTGTTGAGTTATTGGATTTTGATAAGGCAACAGGTCTTATATCCAACCCTGTAAGCAGCAACCAAGGATCATTTTATTATCCCTCAGGGATTGAGTTTTCACCCGATAATTCAAAACTTTATGTAACAACATCGCCATTGTTAAGCGATTCAAGTTATTTGTATCAGTTTGATATTACCAGCAGCCAACCCTTTACAAATCCTGTAGTTATTAATAGTTTTTATTTCAGTACTATTTTTACATCACTTGCTGATAGTTTAATGCAGGCCATTCAACTAAGTGTTGATGGTAAAATTTATGTTAGCAAATCAACACGGGGTAACACGATGGGCAAACCCAATTTAGGCGTTATTTATAACCCCGACCGGCCGGGTGTAGCGTGTAATTACAATGAATTAAACGGCGTATCCAACAATGGTTTTTACCTTAATGGAGGCACAGGTTTGTCGGGTTTACCCGACTTTGTTGCCGATTTCCTCAATATACCACATTTCTGTTATTTCAACCAATGTTATAACGATACCACTGATTTTGAAATACGCAACACGGCAAACATTTTCCCATCATGGGACTTTAAAGACACAGGCGGCACAAGTTTTCTGGCCGATCCGATGAAACCAAAACATATTTTTAGTGAGCCTGGAAACTATGCTGTAGAGCTAACTGAAACTTATGAAGGAATTGATTATCTCTTTACTGAAAATGTGATAATCAATCCTTTGCCCGGTGTTGATATTGGTTTGGGATACGACACAATTTATATTCTGCCAAATTCATCAATCAGACTGGACGCTGGTGATGGGCTTGATATTTATTCATGGATACCAGCAGGAAGCTATACCCGTTACTTTGATGTAACCGAGGAAGGTTTATACACAGTTACGGTGACTGATACTAATTGTTGCTCAAATACTGACAATGTTTACGTCAAATTTGCAAATTTAGCGTATCCCACAGCTTTTAAACCCTCAAGTAGTATTGCTGAAAACCAAAACTTCACTGTTAGAGGTAATGTTGGAGCCATTGCAGAATACCAACTTCATATTTTTAACCGATGGGGTCAGCTTATTTTCGAATCAGATGATCCTACACTAGGTTGGGACGGTAACCACAAAGGTTCACCTGCACCTATGGGCACCTATGTGTATTCTTCGGTTTTCACAAGCTTTGAGAGCGGAATCCAATCGAGTATTGATATTAAAAATACCGGAACAGTTACGCTGATCAGGTAATCAAAGTACAGGGGTTAAAAGGGTATTGGTATAGAGGTTATACCCAAATTAGGTTTATAAGAAATAAGCTGATTAGTTTATTACAGATTAGTAACTAATAATTTACAAACTTTGAATCCATTCGCTTTACAAATAGCAACAGAGATCAATGTTGCCGACTGGCAGGTTAGCAATGCTATCGAGCTTATTGAAAATGGAGCAACAGTTCCATTCATAGCACGGTATCGCAAAGAAAAAACAGGAGAACTTATCGACATCGAACTTCTCGAAATCCAAAAGCTGTACAACAAGCATCTCCTGCTTGAAGAAAGGAAAAAGGTTGTATTAAAATCGCTTGGAGATCAGGGTTTAATTACAAACGAGCTTATTGAGCATATTAAGGGTGCTGCAACAATGAATGAGGTTGAAGATATTTATTTGCCTTTTAAACCCAAACGACTAACCAGAGCAGTTAAAGCACGTAACAAAGGACTGGAACCTCTGGCAAAAATGATAATGTCGGAAACTATTAACAATGTTGCAGAGGTTGCCCAGAGATATGTAAGCGCAAAAACTGACGTTAAGGATATTGAAGAAGCACTTAGCGGTGCACGCGACATTATTGCCGAATGGATAAGTGAGAACCAATGGGTTCGTCAAAAATTGCGATCTCTATTCGAAAGAGATAGCACATTAATTTCAAAACAAGTAAAAGGAAAAGAAGTTGAAGGTGAAAAATTTAGTGCATGGTTTGATTGGCAGGAAAGCGCAAAAAAAGCACCATCCCACAGAATACTGGCAATGTTCAGAGGCGAAAAAGAGGGTATATTAAAACTCAAGATCGAACCCGATCATATGACGGCCATCGAAATGCTTAACTCACGAATGCTAAAAACCAACAATGAATCTTCGGAGCAAAAAGAGATTGCAATTATTGATTCGGTAAAAAGATTATTGTTCCCCTCGCTGGAAACTGAAATTCGTGCAAATCTAAAAGAAAAAGCTGACGAAGCATCAATTAAAGTATTTTCAGATAACCTTCAGCAGTTGCTGCTTGCACCACCTATGAGCCAAAAACGGGTTCTCGCTATTGATCCCGGATTTCGAACAGGTTGTAAAATAGTATGTCTTGACAAAAGCGGTAAACTTTTGCATAACGACACAATTTATCCACATCCGCCCCAGCGTGAAACAACAATGGCAATAAAAAAGATTAATAATCTTGTTGATTCGTACAACATTGAAGCCATTGCAATAGGGAATGGTACTGCAGGTAGGGAAACAGAACTTTTGATTGAACGGGTTAAATTTAACCGGGATGTTATAGCGGTTTCTGTAAACGAAGATGGTGCTTCTGTTTACTCAGCTTCAGCAACTGCGCGTGAAGAGTTTCACGAATATGATGTAACCGTAAGAGGTGCTGTATCGATTGGCAGAAGATTACTGGACCCGCTAGCTGAACTCGTGAAAATTGAGCCAAGATCAATAGGAGTAGGTCAATACCAACATGATGTGAATCAAAAATTACTAAAGCAAAGTTTACAATCTACAGTTGAATTGTGCGTAAATAAAGTTGGTGTAGATTTGAATACAGCCAGTAAGGAGTTACTTACACATGTTTCAGGATTAGGACCTAAGCTTGCAGTCCAAATTATTGAATATAGAAATCAAAATGGAAATTTTAATAACCGCGAAGAATTAAAAAAAGTAAACGGTGTAGGCGATAAAGCCTTTCAGCAGGCAGCCGGTTTTCTGAGGATAAAAAATGGCGACAATGTTCTTGATTCCACAGCAGTACATCCCGAGCATTACTATACTGTTAAACATATTGCAAAAAAACGTGGCGTTACGCTTAACGAACTAATAGGTGACAAACAACTTCGTTCGACAATAAAACTTAATGAGTTTGTTACTGACGACACAGGGCTGATGACTTTGCACGATATACTAAACGAACTTGAAAAACCGGGAAGAGACCCGAGAAAAAAATTCACCACTTTTAAATTTGATAGTAATATCAAGCAAATTACTGACCTAAGAGCGGGCATGATATTACCCGGTATTGTAACAAATATCACTGCTTTTGGAGCCTTTGTTGATCTGGGTGTACATGAGTCAGCTTTGGTACATAAAAGCCAGATTGCGAATGAGTTTGTTTCAAATCCTGCTGATCATCTGCGTATTAACCAACATGTTACGGTAAAAGTACTCGAAGTTGATACCGAAAGGAAAAGGATCGGACTAACTATGAAGGATGTGGAGCAGGTTTAAAAATCAAGTTTCAGCTGTAAGTTATAGTTAAATGTTTTGCGATGGTATGGTGTAATTCCATGTTCCTGGATAGCAAGTTTGTGTTGCATTGTTGGATAACCTTTATTTGTGTTCCAATAGTACTGGGGATGACTTTCATGAGCCTTTATCATATAATCATCACGATAGGTTTTTGCCAGTATGGAAGCAGCCGCAATTGATAAAAACTTTCCATCCCCTTTTACAATGCAGTGATGCGGAACATTATTATATGGTTTAAACCGGTTACCATCAATAAGCAAGAGTTCAGGTTGGATTTTTAGTTGATCGAGTGCCAGATGCATAGAAAAAATTGAAGCATTAAGGATGTTAACAGCATCAATTTCAGCTGGAGAATATGAAGCGATTGCCCAGGCTAACGCATCTTTCTCAATTTCTATTCTTAGCTTATATCTTGTTGCTCCATTTAGTTTTTTTGAATCGTTAAGGAGTTGGTTTTGATAACCTGCTGGTAGAATTACAGCGGCTGCAAATACCGGGCCGGCAAGGCATCCCCTACCCGCTTCATCGCAACCTGCTTCAATATAATCATCTGTAAAACTGCTTTTTAGCATTGATTAAAAAATTATTAATAAACAATGTGCTGTTCACTATTATAAACTCAAAATAGCTGTGTATAAGAGATATAAATATTGATTTAAAATTATAAGAATTGTAACTAACGTAAATGGTAAATCGTACCAAAACGTTTTTTTAATGCAACTAAGCCAATGTCCCATTATAAGTGCTGCAGGAATACTAAGCAAGAGTGTTGATACTAGTGATTTATCAAAGAAAAGCAAGATCAGAAAAGCAATAACAGCATAGAATAAATTAATCATCAAATTCCTGCGCAGGTTAATATTTTTTTCAGTAAGTCGGCCCGCAATACCAAATGCAGAGATAATAATTATAGTAAGCAAAATTACAGATATGATAATCTCAACGGGATCGGTAATTAGTACCGGTGCAATATCAATTTTTAATATATTAAAAAGCAAATACGAATCCTCAAGCAGATTATCACTTACAAAAAACCAGGTTAGAACAAAAACGTAAGGTAGGAGAATTCCAATTAACGTAACTGCGAAATTTCTCCAGGTTACTACCCGATGAATAATAATTGAAACCCAGATAGTTGCTATGAAAAACACTAAAGGTGAATAAAAAAGAGATGCTATACCCAGCAAAAAAGAGGCATTAAAAACTACAGGGATTTTATTAGTCACGTAAGGAAGCCGCATTAGGTTGTTCAAAACAAAAATTAATATGAAATTAATCCATATTACTGGGTTATTATGAAATTCTCCAACCAAAGAGCTTGTTAATAATATGTAAAGCAGAGCAATCAGAGTGCTTATCTTTCCGCTTAAGCCATTATCAATTGCAAACTTGTTAAGTAAAAATGCTGTTATTAAGGTTATTATGAAAGAAGTTATGGTTTGTATATAAATATTTTGAGCTGTAAGTAGTGTAATTTGATTAAATGCATAGCTCGAAATTCCGCTATAATAAACCGGAAAAAGAATTGAAGGCATCCATATTATTATAGCCAATAGTAGCAACCATATATATCTCGATAAATATCCGGTGCTAAAATAACTTATCATCTTAAATTTGCATTATTCAAGGTCAAACCCAATATCTCGCCGTACATATTTAGCATCGAAGTCAATCAAATCAACATTTGAGTAAGCTAGATCAAGTGCACTACTTAAACTATCTCCAAAAGAAGTAACTGCCAGTACACGCCCTCCATTAGTCTTAACAGAATTATTATCAATATCGCGTGCAGTTCCGGCATGAAATACAATGCAATTATTAACATTGTCGAGTCCGCTAATCACTTTACCTTTATCATAATTACCAGGATAACCTCCTGACACCAACATTATTGAGGCAGCTGTGCGCGTATCAAACTCTATTTCAACTGTACTAAGTGAACCCTGAGCAGTCGCTTCAAATAAGTCAACTAAATCCGTACTAATACGAGGGATAACCGACTCAGCTTCCGGATCTCCCATCCTGCAATTATACTCAATTACATAAGGGTTGCCTTCAACATTAATCAATCCAAAGAATATAAAACCTTTGTAATCGATTCCATCGCAGGCAATTCCTTCAACAGTAGGTATAATAATTCGGCTCTCTACTTTTTTCATAAACTCGCTGTTGGCAAATGAAACAGGTGATACTGAACCCATCCCTCCGGTATTTAATCCGGTGTCAGCTTCTCCAATACGTTTATAATCCTTTGCCTCCGGCAGAATAACATATCCCTTCCCATCAGTAAGGACGAAAACCGAGAGCTCAATGCCACTCAAAAACTCCTCAATAACTACATGTGAGGAGGCTTCACCAAACTTCTGATCATTGATCATTGATGTTAGCTCATTTCTTGCATCTTCAATATTGTCAAGTATCAACACTCCTTTTCCGGCAGCAAGACCATCTGCTTTTAGCACGTATGGAGCTTTTAAGCTTTTCAGAAAATCATATCCTTCATCAATATTAGATGAATTAAAAGTACGATACGCAGCCGTAGGAATATTGTTTTTGGCCATAAAATCCTTGGCAAACGACTTACTCCCTTCCAGCATGGCACCAGCCTTAGATGGACCTATTACCGGAATATCTTTTAATACGGAATCATTAATAAAGTAATCGTAAATACCAGCTACTAAAGGAGCCTCCGGGCCAACAATAACCATATCAATATCTTTTTCAACAACTAGTGTTTTTATACTATTGAAATCATTTAGATCTACAGGTATGTTAGTACCAACATTTCCTGTACCAGCGTTTCCGGGAGCAATAAAAATACTATTCACCTTTGGACTCTGAGCTACTTTCCATGCAATAGCATGTTCTCTTCCACCACCACCAAGTATAAGTATGTTCATTTAAATATGATTTATTTGTTGGGTTTAAAAATTATTTTTTCTATCGAATTCCACACATTTTCTGCTGTCCTTTCCCATGAAAAATCATTTCTTCGCAATTTACCTTTTTCAACAAGAGCAACTGCCAGTTCTTTGTCACTGGAAACTTTGTGCATAGCTTCGGTTATTTGTTCTACACTTTCAGGATCAACTAACAGGGCAGCATTACCTGCTATTTCGGGCATTGATGTAACGTTAGATGTTATTACAGGTACTTCGGCATTAAAAGCCTCTATAATTGGGATACCAAAACCTTCAAAAAAAGAAGTATAAACAAGGGCAACAGAAGATCCGATAACCTTGCTAAGGTTTTCAGGTTCGAGTCGTCCGGTAAAAATAACATCCGCTTTATGTTTCATTTTTTCATGAGCCGATTTAATATCTCTGGTCCAGTACATTTTTTCACCAACCACTACAAATTTAATATTAGTTCGGTAGTTAGTTTTAAAACTATCAAAAGCCCGAAATATATTTCTTAAGTTTTTCCTTGGGTTAAGTGCTCCCACAAAAACAAAATAATCACATCCTTGAGAGTATTTCTTCCTGGTTTGTTCCTTTTCTTCTTCAGAAACTGGCTTAAAGTTATCGCCTGAGCCATTGTAAACAACATCAATTTTTTCAGGATCAATTCCATATTGCTCAACAATGTCTTGTTTCGAGAATTCAGATACTGTTGCTATCCGTTTTGCTTTTTTAGTATATCGGGGAGTAAAATACTTGTAATATTTGCGCCAGATAAACGACATATGCTCCGGAAAATGCTCAAAATTAAGATCGTGAATAATTAGTAAATCGGGGTATTTAGAGGATAGCGAAAGAAAAGCATCAGGCGAAATAAATATGTCGGGGTTGATTTTCTTTAATACGCGGGGAATTGATATCTCATACCAAATATAATGTAATAATGGATGACGGGCAGGAGGACCTACAACAATTGGAGTTATATTATCGGCAAATACAAATTCACTATTATATTTTCTATCGAAAATAAAATAAAATTCGTGCTCTGGGTGTGATACTACTATCCGCTTAAGCGATTCACATGTGAACCAACCTATTCCCTCCAGCTTGTTCTTGAGCAACAACCTTGTATTTACAGCAATTTTCAATCCTTTTCCTAAATGTTAACGCGGCAAATATACCTCAGTTACTTTAAAAAGATAATAACCACCAATACCTATTATGCTTCCAACTAAAGAACCGGCAATCACATCTGAAGGATAATGTACTCCCAGGTAAACCCTGCTGTAAATTATTATTAAACCATAAAGAAGCATAACCGGCCAAATCCAACGATGTTTATCTTTCAAAAGGAATATTACTAAAATAGCAAATGAGAAACTGTTTGTTGCATGTGATGAAATAAATCCAAACTTTCCACCACAAGGTTTAACCAGGTGCAATAATCCTGATAATTCATTATTATGACAAGGCCTTAACCTCTGAAAAATATTCTTAAATAAATGTACTGAAGTTTGATCGGCCACTAGCAGGGTCAATCCTATGATAATTAACACCAACCATGAATTACGTCTATAATCCTTTATAATAGTGTATAAAAGTATAAGATACAATGGAACCCAACCAAACTTTGAACTTGCAAACATCATTATGCCATCCAACACATGATTATATAATCCATTTATATTTAGCAGCAACTCCTTATCAAGCATCAATAACTGTTCGAGCATTATTATTTGATTTTTAGAATTGGTAATTTAACACTAGGGTTACTTTCTTCGCTATTTACTTCTCAATCATTACTCTCCGCCCAGAGCTTTCTTTTTCATTTCGTAATACTCAGTATTATAAGGATTACGCCGTATCATAATATCGATATATTGAAGTACTCTTTTGTTTTTCCCTTTGTTAATTAGCTTTTGCAATTTCTTAATGTAGTATTCATCGCTATTACACACATATCCGGGATTATCAGCTTCGAGAATAAGAAGTGCATCTTCGGTATTGGTTTCGGTACCTACTAATCTAAACTGAATCGGGACTTCAAATTTTGTATACTTTTCATCTTTACAAGTATTCCAATGTCCGGAGGTTTTACCGAAGAAAGATGATATTTCGTTATCAATGCCGTAGCCAAGAGGAGTTTTAATTCTGATATCGTAAACTTCACCTTCACAACTTACTCTGAACGAAACAATTGCAATTCCAACTATACAATTCCCAATTGCCTGTGGAGGATAGGTTACATTTTGTAGAAATATTTTTTCAAAAGTATAATAACCTCCTTTAAATCTGTAATTTAGTAACTCTATAACATTATCCTTGCGCGCTTGCGAAATAGAATTTATTTCCTGACAAATTAAAGAATTACTAATTCCTACAAATAAGATAATAACAACAAACAGAATGGTTTTCTTCATTTTATTAAACTACAAATTTTCAAACAATGTTAATTTCATTTTTTTTATTAAGTATTTCTCTAATATCTACCAACAATTCCCTTGTTCTCTTCAAAGTAACGATAACCTCAACTTTTTCTAATGAACTATTTTGCTTTCTATGAACAATATAATCTTTCACTCCTTGTATTGTCATACCCTTTTCCTTTACAAGGTGGTGAATTAGCTCAAAATTATCAATATCCTTATTAGTGTAATATCTGGTGCCCTTATTATTTTTTTTTGGTTTGATAAAATCAAACTCCTGCTCCCAATATCTTATCAGAGATGTATTTACATTAAATTTATTAGCAACATCCCCTATTTTGAAATAAATTTTACTAGCCATGAATCCTTAAGGTTAGTCTAACGACTGCGTAGGGAGTTTCGACAAATTGAGAATTGTTTCAAATTCATCAGGACTTAGGTCGTTAAAGAAATAGAAAATCGGGTTGATAGTACGTTTGTTTTTCCTTACTTCATAATGCAAGTGAGGTGCTGTTGATTTACCCGAGTTACCAACAGTAGCAATTATTTGCCCTCTCGTCACTTTATCACCTCTTTTTACCATAATATCTCTATTATGAGCATAAAAAGTATGATATCCATATCCATGATCAATTGTTACGGTGTTTCCATAACCGCGGTTCGATCGTTTTGTATTCACAACAGTACCGGCGCCACTAGCATAAATAAGTGTACCCTGAGGTGCACTAAAATCAACACCGGAATGAAATTTCTTGATTTTGTAAATAGGATCAATTCTATAACCATAAAAAGAGGAGAGCCTCTTAAGCTCCTTATTGCTAACAGGTTGAATTGCTGGTATGCACGACAACATTTTTTCTTTATTCCTTGCCATATCATACACATCATCGAATGATTTTGACTGTACATACAATGCGCTGGCAATATTATCAAGTTTTTTAGCAGTTTCAATTAAAAGTTCAGAGTTATTATAACCTTCAAGTTTTGCATAACGATCAACTCCACCAAAACCAGCCTGCCGTATAGTCTTCGGAATTGGTTCGGCCTCAAAAATAATTCGGTAAATATTATCATCGCGGTCAGACATTTCATCCATAAGCGCCTGCAAATTGTCAAGTCTATGGTTCATAATCTGATACTGTAACTCATATTGTGAGAGTTCACTTTTAAGCATCCTTTCTTTTGGCGACTCAAAGAAAGTATAAGAGAAAATAATAATACCAAATGAAAACGCTAATGCTGTAATAAGAAAAAGCAATGTTTTGAAAATCCTCAACAACGGCGAAGTTCTTGTTGCCTCATATGAGAGCGATTTATCATTAAAAATGTACTTTGTCTTTGCCATAATTAAACTCGTTGAAAGTGCGAAATTAATTATTTAGGCTAAATTTGCAATCTTAAAAAAATAAATATTTCAACATAGGAATGTTAACTGGCAGATATGAAGTCGATTGATATACGTAAATCTTTTCTTGCTTTTTTTGAAAGCAAGCAACATAAGATAGTTCCTTCCGCACCAATGGTAGTAAAAAACGATCCAACGTTAATGTTTACAAATGCCGGAATGAATCAGTTCAAAGATCTTTTTTTAGGCAACACTCCCGTTGTTAATTCACGGGTAGCCGACACTCAAAAATGTTTGAGAGTAAGCGGTAAACACAACGATCTTGAAGAAGTAGGACACGACACATACCATCACACTATGTTCGAGATGCTTGGCAACTGGTCGTTTGGTAACCCATCAGGAATTAGCAAGGGTTATTTTAAGAAAGAGGCAATTGGATATGCATGGGAACTTTTTACTAAGGTTTACGGAATTAGGCAGGATCAGCTTTATGTTACAGTTTTTGAAGGTGATAAACAGGATGGACTTTCAGCCGACACTGAATCGTATAATATTTGGAAGCAATACCTGCCAGAAAGCAGAATCCTTCTCGGTTCTAAAAAAGATAATTTCTGGGAAATGGGCGAAACCGGTCCATGTGGACCATGCTCAGAGATTCATATTGACATAAGGACTTCTGAAGAAAGGGAAAAAATACCCGGTAACGAATTAATTAACAAAGACCATCCCGAAGTTATTGAAATATGGAACCTCGTTTTTATCGAATTTAATCGGCTGGCAAATGGAAAATTAATGCCCCTTGCTGCCAAACATGTTGATACTGGAATGGGGTTTGAACGATTAGCCATGGTACTTCAAGGTGTACGTTCGAATTATGATACTGATATTTTCGCACCCATTATTAATGAAATTGCCAAACTTGCCGGTATAAGTTACGGCCAGATCAAAGAATCGGATATTGCAATGCGCGTAATGGCTGATCATGTGAGAGCCGTTGCCTTTGCTATTGCCGATGGACAGCTACCCTCTAATAATGGAGCAGGATATGTTATACGAAGGATATTGCGAAGGGCTGTTCGATATGGTTTTACATTTCTAAATTTTGAAGAACCGGTACTTTATAAAATACTTCCTGTTCTTGTTGAAGAAATGGGTGATGTTTTCCCTGAATTAAAGTCACAAAGTAATTTTATAAGTCAGGTGATCAGGGAAGAAGAAGTGGCATTTTTAAGAACACTTGACCATGGAATAAAAAAGTTTGATAAATATATAGAAACCCACCCCGATAAGAAACAAATCGACGGCGACTTTGCTTTCGAATTGTTTGATACTTTTGGCTTTCCTATTGACCTTACACAGCTCATTGCTCGCGAAAAAGGTATTACTATTGATATGGAAGGTTTTGCCAAAGGGCTTAATGCCCAGAAAACCCGCTCGCGAAATGCAGCTGAAATTGATGCCGGAGACTGGATTACAGTACGTGAACAAGATAATCCAGATAGCTATCATGAAGATTTTGTGGGTTTTCAACTACTTGAAACCATAACAAATATTAAAAAATACCGGAAAGTAGTCAGCAGCAAGAAAACAAGCTATGAAGTAATTCTCGGTACAACTCCATTTTATGCAGAGTCGGGAGGACAGGTAGGTGATAGGGGAACATTGAGTTCGGGAAACGAAACATTACAAGTTATTGATACGAAGAAGGAAAATAATCAAATTGTTCATATCGTTACTTCGGAACCACAGTTTCCTGAAAGTGAGCTCCTTGCAAAAGTAGACGAAAAGAAAAGAAAACTTACAACTGCTAATCATAGTGCCACTCATTTGATGCATGCAGCCCTTCGAAAAGTACTTGGTGGTCATGTTGAGCAAAAAGGCTCGCTTGTTAATGAAGATAAGGTACGTTTTGATTTTTCTCACTTTAGCAAAATGACAGGATCCGAAATAAAAGAAGTGGAAAGAATCGTAAACAACCAAATAAGAGAAAATATATCAGGAGATATAAAACAAGATATTCCAATGGCTGATGCACAGGAAATGGGAGCTATTGCACTTTTTGGTGAAAAATACGGTGACAAAGTTAGGGTAGTTTCTTTTAATCCAGATTTCTCGGTTGAATTATGTGGTGGTACTCATGTTGTTTCAACCGGTAATATTGGTTTTTTTAAGATACTATCCGAAAGCGGTATTGCTGCTGGCGTGAGAAGAATAGAAGCTGTTACCGGTGAAAAAGCCGAAGGGCATGTGTATAACCAGGTTGAAACTTTGAATTCGATCAAAGACTTATTTAAAAACCAACCTGATACCTTGCTTGCTGTTAATAACGTTATTGATCAACGACATAGACTGGAAAAAGAAATCAAGAACATTCAAAAAAAGCAGGCACTACAAACTGCGGATTCTTTAATTAATAGTGCAGAAGTAATATCTGATATTAAGTTTGTTAGCTCCAAAACTAACCTTGAGTTTAATCAGGCTAAAAGCCTCGCCCAAAAGATTCGCTCTAGTGGTGAAAATATCGTTACTATATTATCAACTCAAAATAATGAGAAAATAAACCTCATCATTTCAATATCTGACAAATTGGTTGCTTCTCACGGATTAAATGCCGGCGATATAGTTAAAGAAATTTCACATTATATATCCGGTAGTGGTGGCGGACAGCCATTTTTAGCTACTGCAGGAGGAAAAGATGCATCGGGCATTGAAGCTGCATTTGATGCTGCCAGAACCCTTATTAAGTAATTTATAATGACAAAATACCAGTTGATTAAATGAGAGAACGAATCAGTCAACTACACACCTAAGCATTCTCTCATTAATTCATTTATTCATTTAATACTACTGCAATTGCAAAGCAGCTATGTGATTATAAAACGATTCTTCAAGCTCTTTTGATAACTCCTCCTGTTTATTTTGATTTGTTAGCTGAATTAATCTTTGCATAACTGCCATAGATTCCTGAACATCATCCTGATATTGAGCTGCAAACTTATCACTTAACGAGCTGTAATATGCCAAATCTTCTTCATATCTTTCAGCAATCTGCCTTACAAGGTTACTTGCTTTTTCAGTAGCCCCAGATTGATAATAAAAATCAGCCCATGAAATCATGTAATAATCAAAGGGGAATTTATTTGAAGGAAATAACTCAATTCCTCTGTCGAGTACCTTTACTACGGAATCATATTTGCGTTGGTTTAGCAAGGCCTGAGCAAGGCGCACATAGTTTTGCTTAGCCATACCTGAGTTACGGTCACTTTCCCTGTCAACAGTTACATCATCTTCATTTAATCTGCCCCATGTTACATTGTCAGCCATAATTACTTCATAAGTCCGGTCGGCGTTAACTCCGCCAATTTTCTTTATAAATTCATCAGCAATTGTTGGTTTAAAACGATAAACAACACCCTCCAGGTGGCAAAACTTATCAACATCAAGCACCTTACTATGGCTATTTGGATTTGCAAAATAAATCGGTCTTTTCCAGTTATTTGTAGCAATAAGGTCGAGAAGCATCAGGTCGTTTCTAAAAAGTCCTCCTTGTCTAACTGTCCAGGTAATCGTATCAACTATCATTGCAGAATCTTTAGCTCCTACAGTTCCTGAAGCTATAACTGCTTCTTTATCAATAGGCAGTATTAATTTCTTGGCAGGCAAGTAATCAATCCAATCGCCACTTTGAAGAGGTACCCTGGTTCCTTTATTATCATTCTCAATAAACCTGATGGCGTCCAAAAGTTCTGCTTCCTCTAATCGTTCAAACACAGGTACATAGCCGCCTTCTTTTTTATAAAAATCCTGATTTATTGTAAGTGGCAATCGATCAGAGTCATAAACTTTCCTCCCCATCTGGTTTACATACCAATCACCCGAAGAAAGCATATAATTAACAACTCTCACATCGGTGCGGTAATCCTCTACTTCCTGTACATACCAAAGTGGGAAAGTATCATTATCTCCATTAGTAAACAATATAGCATTTGGTTCACATGAGTCTAAGTACATTTTAGCAAAATCGGCTGCAGCATATTTCCCTGAACGATCATGGGCATCCCATCCTTGCTCAGCCATTATACCGGGTACCAATATTATACTTCCTAATGAAACAATAATTGCGGCTATTACTTTGTTGCCCATTTTCTTTTGTAAAGCATTATAAAGACCAAGAACTCCGAGGCCAATCCAGATGGCAAATGCATAAAAAGAACCGGCATAAGCATAATCACGCTCTCTGGGCTGCAATGGTGTTTGGTTTAAATAAACTATTATCGCAAGTCCTGTCATAATAAATAATAGCGAAACTATCCAGGTATCTTTTTTACTCCGGCTAAGTTGGAAGAAAAAGCCTATCAATCCTAGTATCAACGGAAGAAAATAAAACTGTGTCTTGGCAGGATTTTTCATACTTGAAGGAAGGTTGCTTTGATCTCCCAAACGCATTGAATCAATGAAGTTTATTCCACTAATCCAGTTTCCATGTTGAATTTCACCCTGACTTTCAATGTTATTCTGCCTTCCGGCAAAATTCCACATAAAGTATCGCACATACATGAAGTTAAATTGGTAGGTGAAGAAAAATTTGAGATTTTCACCATATGTTGGCCGATATAATATTTTAGTGCCACCTTTGTCGTCGGAAACACTAATAGGCCTGCCTTTCACATCTCCAAAATGCTCATATAGCTTAATATGTGAGGGTTTTGTGTTACTCCACATTCGTGGAAAAATTGTCATAAAACGTTCATCATACACCGAAACTACTCCTTTTCTATCATCCTTAACAATGTACTTACCATTCTTTTCATCTTTCATGTAAACAGGGTTTCCGTCACCATGATCAACAACTGGAGCATTATAATATTGGCCGTAGAATATTGGCCATGTACCATATTGCTCGCGATTTAAATATGCCAGCATGCTAATTGCGTCCTTCGGATCATTTTCGTTTATAGGAGTGTTAGCATTAGCTCTGATTATAAGCATAAAGAATGATGAATAACCAACTAATATGAACACTACTGCAAGGATTGCAGTGTTCAAAATTACTTTGCCTTTTTTTGAAGTATAAATCAAACCACTAACTATTACTGCCGTAATTAACAAGAAATAAATTATTGTACCTGTATTAAAAGGTAACCCCATGCTATTAACAAAGAAAAGTTCGAATTTTCCTGCAAACTCAACAATTCCCGGAATGATCATATACATTATCACTACTAAAATAGCAAGTGATATGATGCCGGCAGTAATAAATCCTTTATGCGAGTAAGTGTACTTTTTGTAATAGTATACATATACAATAGCCGGAATAGCAAGTAAATTCAGTAGGTGAACGCCAATCGAAAGTCCCATAATATAGGATATTAATAACAACCAACGAAAACCGGTGCGATGATCTGCAACTTCTTCCCATCTTAATATTGCCCAGAAAACAACAGCCGTGAATAACGACGACATGGCATACACTTCACCTTCAACGGCCGAAAACCAAAACGAATCGCTAAAAGTATAAGCTAACGAACCAACTACACCGGCTCCAAGTATAGCCCAGCCTTCAGCAGTTTGAGGAATATTATTACCTGATTTAACCATAATCTTTTTGGCCAGCATGGTAATAGTCCAAAACAGGAATAGAATTGTAAAACTGCTCGATAGTGCGGACATTATATTTATCATCAGGGCAACATTCTCAAGATTACCAAAAGCAAAAAGTGAAAAGAAGCGACCCAATAACTGAAATAGCGGTGCTCCGGGAGGATGTCCTACCTGCAATTTATATGCCGTAGCAATATACTCTCCACAGTCCCACCAGCTAGCCGTGGGCTCAAGAGTTAAAAAGTAAACCGTAGTTGCTATTGCAAAAACAATCCATCCAAATAAATTATTGAGTTTTTTGAAATTTTCCATCATGAGTAATATTATCCTTTGAAAATTTTTATGCGAAAATATACAATTTAATCAAATAGCATTTTTAAATCTGTTTGATTTTAACACAATTTAATATTTTAGGAGTAAAAGTTTGCAATCAAAAAAAATGAAGTATCTTTGCGCCCCGAAATGTCCGATGGTGTAACGGCAGCACTGCAGATTTTGATTCTGCCTGTCCAGGTTCGAATCCTGGTCGGACAACGGTTAAGATGAAAGGTTGAAGGGGGCGGTAGTCCCCTCTTTTTTTGAAATGATAAATAAAGATTATATATCAAAATTGGCTAACGAATGTTTGCTGGGAAGCGAAAGATTTGTTGTTGGTATTAATATCAGTTCTGATAACAAAATTAGAGTATTTATTGATGGGGATAGAGGTGTAAATATTGATCATTGTGTGGAAGTAAGCCGGCATATTGAAAAAAACTTTGATCGCGACAAAGAAGATTTTGAACTAAACGTTTCTTCAGCGGGTGTTGACCAGCCATTTGTTTTATTAAGACAGTACACAAATAATATAAATAACAAAGTAAAAGTTACTTATAACAATGGCGATGTTATTAAAGGTGTGCTACAAAATGCTGATAATAACAGGATTGAAATTTTGGAAGAAATTAAAAGCAAATACAAAAAAAATACACTTACCTCATTTGGAAATGTTATTTCAATTCCAATGAGCAACATCAAGGAGACAAAGAGAATTATTACTTTTTAACGATTACTGAAAAAAATAGTACGATGGACAACATGAATCTTGTTGAAACTTTTTCGGAGTTTAAAGAATTTAAAAATATTGACCGCGAAACAATGATGCGCATATTGGAAGATGTTTTTCACAGTATGCTGACAAAGAAATTTGGTGAAGAAAGTCATTTCGACATTATAGTAAATATCGACAAGGGAGATCTTGAGATATGGCATTATCAAGAAATTGTTGAAGATGGGCAAGTTGTGGATGAAAATTTACAAATAGCTTTCTCTGATGCGATAAAAGTTGAGCCGGATTTTGAAGTAGGGGAAGAATTTTCGAGGCAAATTCGCCTTTCCGATTTCGGGCGACGTGAAGTGTTATCAATACGACAAAATCTCGTTTCCCGGATACTTGATTATGAAAAAGATAACGTTTACAGAAAATACAAGGAGAGTGTTGGTGATATTATAACAGGTGAAATATACCAGGTATGGAAAAAAGAAATTCTTATCCTCGATGATGAAGGAATAGAGCTTATCCTTCCAAAATCTGAACAAATACCATCTGATTATTTCAGAAAAGGAGATTCAATAAGAGCTGTTATTGTTAAAGTTGACATGAGGAACAATTCACCTGTTATTGTGCTTTCACGAACTTCAACTATTTTTCTTGAAAGACTTTTTGAAGCTGAGGTTCCTGAGGTTTATGATGGCTTAATTACAATCAAAAACATTGTACGTGTACCTGGTGAACGAGCAAAAATAGCTGTTGAATCATATGATGACCGTATCGATCCGGTTGGTGCATGTGTGGGCATGAAAGGATCAAGGATTCATGGGATTGTACGCGAGCTGAAGAATGAAAATATTGATGTAATCAACTATACTAACAATACTTCTTTATATATCCAAAGAGCATTATCGCCTGCAAAAATTACTTCAATTAAAGTTGACGATGAAACTATGAGAGCTGAAGTGTTTATGAAACCCGACCAAGTTTCGCTGGCTATTGGTAAAGGAGGATTTAATATAAAACTTGCAGGTAAATTAACTGGCTATGAGATTGACGTTTATCGCGACAGCGATTCAGAATCTGAAGACGTTGATCTTACAGAATTTAGTGATGAAATCGATCAATGGATTATTGATGAACTTAAGGCAATTGGGTGCGATACAGCAAAGAGCGTACTGGAGTTGGACAAAAAGGAGTTGGTTATCAGAACTGATCTTGAAGAAGAAACAATACTTGAAGTGTTACGTATTCTGAAATCGGAATTTGAATAAAAATAGTATTTTTACGCAGATCATAAAGGTTTACGTTTGAATAAACGAAATAATTGTATGACAGAAACTAATAAAGTGGTAAGGTTGAGCAAGGCTGCGAGAGAGTTCAATATCAGTTTGGATTCAATAGTAAGCTTTCTTACAAGCAGAGGGTATACTATTGACCGTAACCCTAACACCAAGCTCGGCTCTGATATGTATGCTCTGCTTACAGATGAATTTCAGGATGAGAAACATGTGAAAGAAATTTCCTTACAAAGAGGTTTGGAATTTGTGGGTAAGGAATCAATCAACATTGAAGACTCCGCAACTGAAACAAAGAGTAAATCAGATTTTCCGGTTGAGGAAGAGCTGATGATTAAAAATATGGGTGTTTCTTATAGTGATAACAAAACTGCAGAACAACCTTCACCCCCAAAGTCTACCACCCCCGATGAAAAGACCGAAACAATTGAATTGCCAGTACCTACTGTTAAAGATGAAGAAAAAAAGACTGTTAGTGAAAGTGATATAAAAATTGATCAAGAAGACGAAAAATCTATTACAGATGCTACTGACAAACAAGACACTACCACTGATAACAAGGATGTTGTTTTAAAAACAGAAACTGTAACCGATACTAAAACGAAAACTGACAATACTACTAATGAAATAGAAGCCGAAGATACTATTACAACAGAAAAAGCTGATTCAACCATTGCTGATGAAAAGCCTGGTATTAAAGTATTAGACAAAATAGATCTGGACGGTATAAATCAAAAAACAAGACCTAACAAAAAGACAAAAGCCGAAAAGAAAAAAGAACAGGAAGATAAATCAGAAGCACAAAAAAAGTCAAAAGTTAAAGAAAAACATGCACATCAAGAAAAAGACATAACAGTTATAAAACCCGATGATAAGGCATCTAAAATAGGTACTACAAAAGAAGTAGATTCAATTCCTGACGTTAAAACAAAAACTACTGCTGAAGAAGAGCCTGCTCAACCAAAACAAGATAACTTCCTTAAAACCAATGTTGAAAAACTTTCTGGCGTAACAATTCTTGACAAAATAGAACTTCCTGTAGAAATAAAACGCAGTAAAAAGAAAAAACCTGTTGCTTCTTCTACAGAAAATGTCCAAGACCATAATAAAAAGAAAAGAAGAAGAATTAAACCAAAACCTCAAACTTCTGATAGTACAGGACAAACGCCCAAAGGAGCAAAAGCAGATCCTAAAAAGAAATCTTTTATAAAGAAAAAGATAGTTAAAGAAGAACCTTCAGAAGAAGAAATACAACAAAAAATTAAGGACACTCTTGCTCGTCTTGCACCAGCTGGTAAATCAAAAGCTGCAAAACACAGAAGGAGAAAACGCGATTCGATTTCTCAAACGATGCAAGAAGAGCTTCAAAAACAGGAAGATGAAAAGAAAATAATCAAAGTTACCGAATTTGTTACCGCTAACGAGCTTGCAACAATGATGGATGTTAGTGTAACCGATATTATAACTTCCTGTATGCAATTAGGTTTGTTCGTTTCAATTAATCAAAGATTAGATGCTGAAACAATAGTAGTTGTGGCTGAAGAGTTTGGTTTCCAAACTTCATTTGTAAATGTTGATGACTCTGAAAGTTTTGAAGTTGATGAGGAAGATGATGATCCCACCAGCCTTGTTGAACGTGCTCCGATAGTAACAGTTATGGGCCATGTTGACCATGGTAAAACAAAATTGCTCGATTATATAAGGAAGGCAAATGTTGTTTCTGGTGAAGCAGGAGGAATTACACAACATATTGGTGCTTACGAGGTTATTACTGAAAAGGAGAGAAAAATAACATTTCTTGACACACCCGGGCACGAAGCCTTTACAGCCATGCGTGCAAGAGGTGCAAAAGTTACTGACGTAGTAATTGTAGTTATTGCAGCCGACGACAGTGTTATGCCACAAACAAAAGAAGCCATCAATCATGCTCAGGCTGCAGGTGTGCCAATTGTTTTTGCCATTAATAAGATGGATAAACCAGGTGCAAACGCCGAGAAAGTAAAAGAGCAACTAGCAAATATGAATATCCTTGTTGAGGATTGGGGTGGCAAATTCCAGTCGCAGGAAATATCTGCTATTACAGGTTTGGGCATAAAAGAATTGCTCGAGAAAGTTCTATTGGAATCAGAAATGCTCGAGCTAAAAGCTAATCCTGACAAACCAGCAAAGGGTACTGTAATAGAAGCATCTCTCGACAAAGGACGTGGTTATGTAACTACAATTCTTGTTCAGGATGGAACACTCAAAAAGGGTGATATAATTCTTGCAGGTCCGGTTTCGGGTAAGGTAAAAGCAATGTTCAACGAAAGAAATGCATCTGTTAACTCAGCAGGACCATCTACTCCGGTTCTCATTCTTGGTTTAATTGCAGCACCACAAGCAGGTGATGTTTTTAATGGCATGAAAGATGAAAAAGAGGCTAAATCCCTTGCTTCCAAACGGCAACAGCTTATCCGTGAACATAGCCTAAGAACTCAAAAGCATGTTACTCTTGCCGAAATTGGTCGCAGGATTGCAATTGGTGAGTTCAAAGAAGTAAATATAATTGTTAAAGGTGATGTTGATGGTTCAATAGAAGCTTTAACAGATTCATTAATTAAGCTATCAACCGATGAGGTTCAGGTAAATGTTATCCATAAAGCGGTTGGTGCCATCTCCGAATCAGACGTTATGTTAGCGTCAGCATCGGATGCTATTATTATTGGTTTCCAAGTTAGACCATCGGTGCAAGCCCGTAAACTTGCCGAGAAGGAGCAAATTGATATTCGACTTTACTCAATTATTTACCAGGCTACTGAAGAACTGGAAACAGCTATTAAAGGGATGCTCACACCAAAAACAGAAGAGAAAATAACATGTAACGTAGAAGTACGAGAAACTTTTAAAATTACAAAAGTTGGTACAATTGCCGGTTGTTATGTTTTGGATGGTAAAGTTAAACGCAGTACCAAAGTTAGGATAATCCGTGATGGTATAGTCGTTTACACAGGAGCATTAGGATCATTAAAGCGTTTTAAAGATGATGTTAAGGAAGTTGCATCAGGATACGAATGTGGATTGAACATTGAAAACTTTAATGATATTAAAGTTGGAGATATTGTTGAAGGTTACGAGATGATTGAAATAAACCGGTAATCTATCGAACTTTAAACGTAAGTGGTTAGTGCGTCTTTGTCATATCTTTAGGAACTACAAGTATAAAATTTGCCCTGTTTAAGTATTCCTCATCCAGATCATCTAAGCCAACCTGCTCAACCGATGCAATAGTAACAATCTTTAATCCAGGACTGTACTTGTTTAAATACCATAAAATACCTTCGAAGTTGTCAGAATGATAAGAACCGTTAATATGGATAAACAGCTTATCAGTATTAATATAACCGGCAATATTATAAGCCATAGTTGCATCTTTTATAGCCTGAGCCATAGGAAGGGTTTCAGTTATATGGGAATCCATATTTTCATTACCTTCAAGCATACTTTTATAACAATTAACCTCAGCATCATACTCAATTGGTAAGGGTGCAATATACAGTTTCGCTTCCGCAGATAAAGTATCAAGTCCTTCAAATCCATTTTTATATACAACCGAAGCGTATCGCCGTGGGATATTTGTTGCAATAAATTGAAGGTTGCTATCTTTTGCAAAATCAACTAATGGTGCATAATCAGTTTTGTAATTTGGCCATAATCGGGCCTCATTTTTATAACTTTTTGCACTTATTATTCCATCAAGATATTCATTCAAAATCAACTGGTTATCAGCTTCAAACATTTCTGCTCCCAGTATAATATTGCCACTCTTTTCTCTGTAAAGATCTTTTGTAAGCTCATACTGCAGCCAATGGCAAATCGGATTATTGTGTAACTCTCCAAAAAAAACAATATCAGCATCAGCTATTTCTTCTACTATTTTTGAATACTTAGCCTTTTTTCCTTCGGCATCAAAAAACCGATAAGCTGATTTATCATTTTTAAATCCTGCCATAACAATAAATAACAAAATAAATGTCAATATTTTTCTCATTTTACATGATTTTGATTAAACAAGCTAAGCAAAATTATATTACTAAATGTACTTACTATTTTAACTGCTTTTTAAGTTGTTCTCCCTGAAACATCATAGGTAACAGGTTTGCTATACCATCAACAATTCGTGTATTACCCATTTCCCCCTTCATGATAATCCTTATTTTACTGTTTTGTCTTTTCTCGGTCTCAGCAATAACCTGGCGACAAGCACCACAGGGCGTAATAGGTTCATTACTTTTAAAATGATCTGCCTTTCCGGTTATCGCCAATGAAACAATAATCTCGCCAGGTCGCTCTGAATTTGCGTGAAATAACGCAACTCTTTCAGCACATAAACCTGAAGGATAGGCAGCATTTTCCTGATTGCTGCCACGAATTATATCACCATTTTCCATCAATAATGCAGCCCCAACATGAAAATCTGAGTAGGGAGCATACGAACCTTTCAAAGCTGTGGTAGCTTCATCAATTAATTTCAAATCCGAACTTGCCAAAGGTTCCCCATCTTCATATTCTTCATAGGAGATACTAATTTTTTTAACTTCCATAGTTAATTTTTGTGCTAAAATAGAATAAGTTATTAATATACAATTTTACAGAGAAATTTCCTATATGAGCCGAGTTATTAAAGTTTGGAATAGAGGAATTTTTGAAATTGCTATATATCTTATTTCCAAATACATACTACTTAACTTATAAGATATAACTTTTAACTCATAATGTAACAATTAATTACTTACCCCTGCAGGCATGTTATCTCCTTTTTTTCGGCCAAACAGGAGAATTGAGTAAAAGAAAGTGAACAATGTTACGCCAGCCTGCGTTTCAAGAGTATCATCTGAAAACATTGATATTATCATTATAAAAAAGAAAATGCTAAAGTAGTAATCTTTAAAACCTGATAGTACTATTGCCGGATAGAACAAGCCAACAACAAAAACAATAAAACCTAGTAACCCCAAAGCTACAAATATGCCCAAAAACTGATTATGAGCATGGTACATATATTGTGATTCAAGTGTTGAATTCATTGAGGTAAATTGCTGATTAAATGCTCCCTCGAGGTCACCAGTGCCAACTCCTATTATAAAATTGTTTTCAATAATATTGAATGATGCCTTAAGATATTCTAACCGTTGCATTATTGAGCTCCCACTAGGGTTACCAGTTTGGTTATAAACCTCATAACCTTTAACCATTTTTAATATTCTTGTGCGCAATCCGGGAGAATTATTATAATTATAATTTGCCACCCCCTGCTCAATCATGTACACATCCTCATTAGTTAGGGCGTTCACCCCTGCTGCATCTTTTCTAAGGTCTTTCGATGTTAAATATCTAATCAAAGTTGTATTAATAAGCTGACCTTCTGCCGCTTTACCATGATAATCAATTTCACTTCGCTTATTCCATGCCAGTTTAAGTTCATCGTAACAAATATATAATCCAACATATTTACCATCTTCAATTTTTAGTTCAAGTGTGTCATGAATATATGGGTTTCCTAATGCTGTCATTTTATCAATTTTACTGAATTCAATTTCAGGGGCTGTGGTAGCATCAAGAAAAATGTGACGAATTTGTAAAAAGAACAACACCGGGATGGTTATCGCTATTAATAGAAGTAATGATTTCTGCCATAGTACCATTGTAGTGAATAATCTCCAAAACAAATAACCGATACTAATAATCAGTATTATTATTATGCTTGTAACGGCTTCGAGCAAAAATAAAAATGTCAGAAACCATATCGCTATTATAATGAAACTTAATATTTGCCAAAATCTAAACTTTTTATCATGAAAAATAAAATATATCATTATAAAAAATGCAAAGCTTATATTTAGACCCAGTCGAATTGGTGAAATAAATGGAGATATTTCCCGAATATCCATATATTGATTTGTCATGAAAATAAACACACTTACTATGGTACTTATTAGCACTGCGATCGAATATACAATCATTAAAGTTCTGAAACGCCGCGAGTTAGTCTTCTCCATAGTTGCAATAACAACAGGCAGAAGTATTAATGGCAGCTTAACTCTAAGATCTTTTAAAGCATAATTAAAATCGGAAGTGTATAATAAGCCAAGTATGTGAACAAAATAAATAAAAGTAAAAACAATGGCTGGTTTATTTCTGAAAAACAGACCAAACTTATCAATCAGGTTATTATATGCTAACGATATTATATAACCCATTAAATGTAAGGTGCCTATAAAGAATCCGCCAAGCTTATAAAAACGATAGCTTACACTAAATGAAAACCCTGACCAAAGCCACAAACCAAGCAACATAAACTCAGTAACACTCATGGTATATTTCGACAAGGGTATGCTTGCTGCCAATAACATTAGCGTTATTGTGTATGCCCATGAATGAATATTTGTTCCGGAATTTACCATGTAAACAGCCTCAATTATTTAGGTTCACCTTTAATTATGCTTGTAAGTTCCATCAAGAATTGACAAATATAGTTGTGTGTCATTTATTATTTTAATCGCCTCAGTGATTTCAGAGTCGTTAATAAGAGATGACTCTATTTTACCTTTTTGATAGTAATATCTTGCAACAATCTCGACTCTTAGCATTTCTTCAATTTCCGTTCTGTTCTTATCAATATCTTTTTTCTTTTCAAGGGCAATCTCCTCATCTAATGCTCTTAGAGTTAAATCTAAGGCATCTTTATAATCCTCTCTTTCTGCGCTTTTTTTCAATCTCTCTAGTAGAACCTCTGTTTCAGTATTATAATCAAAATCCTGATCTTCCACAAAATTTTTAAAAGCATTAAAAACTGAATCTGTAATTAGGAATTCCCTGGGTGAAGCTATTGAATCGTGGTTTAAAACAAAATCGTTGGCAAACTTAAACAGATAATTTTGAGCATACAGATCCCCGCTTATCTGGCTAAAATTTCTTCCACCAAGAAGAATATCAGGTTCAATACCACCTTTGTCGTATACAATCCTGCCACCGGCAGTTTTAAAAGAGTGTAATAATGAATCAGGTATTTTGCTTAGGCTGTCGGTATCTTTTTCATCGAAGTAATCAATCCTCTGGATACACCTGCCACTTGGTATATAATATTTAGCAACGGTAAGTTTCATTTTTGAATTATAGGGCAATTCAAGAATATTTTGAACAAGCCCCTTACCAAATGTTTTTTCACCAATTATAACTCCCCTGTCTAAATCTTGTATGGCACCAGCAACTATTTCCGATGCAGATGCACTATTTCTATTAACCAGAACTACAAGTGGAATTTTTGTATCCACACCATTATTACGCGTCCGATGCACATGAGTATTAGTGGTAATTTTGCCCTTTGTGGTTACAATAACTTTATTTTTTGGAACAAAAATATTAACGATGTCTACTGCTTCATTAAGTAGTCCTCCTCCATTTCCACGTAGGTCAATTACTATTCCTTTAAGCTTATGCTCAGAAGAGAGTACGTTATAGGCATTTTTAACCTCATTGGCCGAATTGGGATTGAACTGAAGAAGATTAATATAGCCAATATCTTCATTTAACATTCCAAAATACGGAATATTAGGTATTTTTATTTTTTTTCTAACAATCTCAAAATCACGCACAATAGTATCGCCATAACGTTTAACCGATAAAGTAAGAGATGTTCCCGGGGTACCCTTTAATTTTTCGCTTACATCTGAGCTGGATTTTCCAAAGGCCGATTCACCATTGATAGCATATATTTCGTCACCTGCTTTTAAACCAACCTCCTGAGCCGGGAAATTTTCATACGGTTCTGTTATAACAACATAGTCGCTCTGTTTTTGAATTAGCGCTCCAATACCTCCGTATTCGCCCTTAGTCATTAATTCAAAATCTTCACGTCGCGATTCAGGAACGTAAACTGTGTAGGGATCAAGCTTAGTAAGCATCGCATCAATAGCAGTGGTGCTTAATTCGCCGGGTTTGATATCTTCAGCATAGTTAAGATTCAACTGCCGGAGTATATCAGCATAAATTTCAAGGTTTTTGGATAATTCAAAATTATTCTGATCTTGCGACCAAAGCCCGGAAAAGCTAAAAATAATTGTTATTACCAGCAAAATCCTGATATATAATTTTTTCATAATTAATTAGTTTTAAGGAACCGGATCCCATCCACTATCCCCCCATGGGTTACATGAAGCAATCCTCTTAATCGACAACCAACCTCCTTTAAACGGACCATGCTTTTTTATAGCGTCAACGCTGTAGCTTGAACAAGTAGGAGTATACCTGCACGACCTTCCTAAAAAAGGCGAAAGTGTATATTGATAAATTCGTATTAAAAAAATCAAGAAACTACCTGTTATTTCCTTCATCCTTTTCAATTAAGCGGTGCAAAATTAGAATTAATTTCCGTTCTATCTCAGAATAAGGCTCAATAGTTTTTGCAATATAAACAACGCTTATAATCAGCTGATGGTGAGGCCTGTCAACATAACTATCATAAACAAAAGTTTTATTTTTACGATATGATTCCCTGACGAGCCGCTTTATGTAATTTCGGGTTACTGCTGATTTAAAATTCCTTTTTGAAACAGAGATTAGTATCTGTGCAGGAGGTCCTTCCCTTTTTGGCACCTTGATAAATGTAACCCTAAAAGGATACAAAAAAAAAGATTTACCATCAGCAAACAACTTACCAATTAGTAACTTACTATGTAAACGTTCAGATTTTTTAAAGGTTTGCTTCAAAACAATAGTTTTAAACTTTTCTGCAAAATTAAAAGAATAGCGCAAACGTTTTAGTTAACGACATTAGCAAGTATGTTTAGTCAAAATTAAAATTATAATTGTGTCGGTAAGCTTTCATCATATTTAATAAACATAATAGTATTATTTTCGATGCCACTAAAATTAAACAAATGAATAAAAAACCACGATTAAGTTTTTGGGAGATTTGGAACATGAGTTTTGGGTTCCTTGGTATTCAATTTGGGTTTGCATTGCAAAATGCCAACGCTTCGAGCATATTATTAACATTTGGTGCTGATGTACATCATCTTAGCTGGTTTTGGCTTGTGGCCCCAATTACCGGAATGATTGTTCAACCAATTGTTGGCTACTTTAGCGACCGTACATGGAATAAACTTGGCAGAAGACGCCCGTATTTTCTAGCGGGTGCTTTATTAACAAGCACAGCACTTATTCTTATGCCTAATGCACCTCATCTGGCAACTGTTATAGCGCCTATGTTTATTGGTGGTGGTATGCTAATGATAATGGATGCCTCAATTAATATCAGCATGGAACCTTTTCGTGCTCTTGTAGCCGACAAACTACCCGAAGAACAACATGCACTTGGTTTTTCAATGCAAACATTGCTAATCGGTATAGGTGCTGTAATTGGATCGTGGCTTCCTTATATGCTTGGCAACTGGTTTGGTATTTCTAAAGAAGCAACCACAGGACTTATTCCCGATAATGTTACATATTCATTTTATTTCGGTGCTTTTGCACTTATTTCAGCAATAATATGGACTGTTGTGTCAACCAAAGAATATCCACCTGAATTCTATGATGATGATGAAAATGAAGAAGTTGCGAATGAGAAATTCAGAATACCAAAAAAAATGTGGCAATTATTGCTCGTGCAGTTTTTTTCATGGTTTGCCCTGTTCTCTATGTGGGTTTATACAACACCTACTGTAGCTCAACATTTTTTTGGCACTAACGATCCAAACTCAGCTGATTTTAAAGAAGCAGCAAACTGGGTAGGGATATTATTTGGAGTTTATAACGGCGTTTCAGCGATAATTGCCTTATCTCTGCCAAAAATTGCAGAGAAAATCGGACGAAAAAACACACACATTATTGCATTAACAATTGGCGGACTTTCATTTCTGTCGTTTGCAATAATCCCCAATTATCAGCTGTTGATTATTCCAATGATAGGTATTGGAATAGCCTGGGGAAGCATCCTTGCAATGCCGTACGCCATGCTTGCTAATTCTCTACCTCCAAAAAAAATGGGTATGTTTATGGGATTATTTAACATGTCTATTACCATACCTCAGATTGTAAACGGAATTTTTGGTGGATTTATACTAAAATATGCTTTCGGTGGCGATTCAATATTATCATTATATATGGCTGGTGTGCTTATGATATTTGGAGCAATCAGTACATTTTTTATTAACGACAAATTGTAAATAAGTCAATTAGAATGACAAAAAATGCTTTTGAAGCCGTAATTTTCGACCTGGACGGTGTTATAACTAAAACTGCTACCACGCACAATAGAGCATGGAAAAAAATGTTTGACAGCTACCTGTCCGAGCGGAGTAAAACCAACACTGAACCCTTCATGGAATTTACGTCGGTTGATTACTTAACCTATGTAGATGGCAAACCGAGATATGAAGGTGTAAAATCATTTCTAAAATCAAGGAAGATTGAACTCCCATTTGGCACACCGGCTGACAACACAAATCTAGAAACAATATGCGGTCTGGGAAATCGAAAAAATGAAGCTTTTAATGAAGTACTGAAAAATGAGGGTGTTGAAGTTTATCCTTCTTCAGTTAAATTATTGGAACAGCTTAAAAAAGATGGTATTAGAATTGGAGTAGCCTCATCCAGCAAAAATGCTAAAGCAGTTCTTGAAACTGCAGGATTGATGCATTTTGTTGAAACTTGCGTTGATGGCGTTGTTTCAGCAGAAATGGGGCTCAACGGTAAACCTCATCCTGACATATTTTTAACTGCAGCTAATAATCTTGGCGTTGATATCAACAAAACAATAGTCGTGGAAGATGCCGTTTCGGGTGTACAGGCAGGCAATAATGGCAACTTTGGGTTAGTATTAGGATTGGCACGTGAAGATAATAATGAAGTACTTAAAGCCAATGGTGCCGATATTGTTGTTAATGACCTTGAAGAAATTACTATGTCGGAAATGAACGACTGGTTTATTAGTGGTATTGAAAATGATAATTGGGAAATCTCTTACAATGATTACATTCCGGCAAAGGAAAAATCGAGAGAGGCTCTCCTAACCATTGGGAACGGATATTTTGGTACACGCGGGGCTATGGAGGAAAGTTCAGCTGGCGCCACCAATTACCCGGGCACATATATAGCAGGGTTATATAATAGACTTACCACCAAAATAGGTGGAAAAGATATTGAAAACGAAGATTTTGTTGTTGCTCCAAACTGGCTTTTAATAAATTTTAAAATTGACGATAAACCCTGGTTTGATCCAAATACTCAAAAGATTAAACAAATATCACGTAAACTTGATTTTCGCATTGGTTTATTAACACGTCGTATGATTATTACAGATGCTGAAGGGCGTCAAACTAAAATAGAATCCAAACGAATTGCCAGTATGGCAAATCCGCATCAGGCAGCTATTAGCTACAGTATTACACCTCTTAATTATTCCGGCAGGATCAGCATAGCAAGCCAACTTGACGGATCTGTGAAAAATGATGGAGTAAACAGGTATAAAGACTTGAATTCACAACATTTAGTACCCATTGAACAGGGCGGCGAAGGGCCTTTCACCTGGCTTAAAGTTCGTACCACACAATCAAAAATCGAAATTGTGGAAGCTGCGAAACTTAGGTTAATTTCTAATAACGAAGTCATAAATACTGAATTTGGTATTAGTAATGACGATGGTATTGTTTATACTTATATTGATCAGAAAGCTGTAATAAATAATACCATAACACTTGAGAAATTTGTTACTATATATGATTCAAATAATAATGGAAATGATATAGTACAACTTGCTCTTAACAGCTTGAAAAAGATTAGTTCATTTAACCAGTTGATTAATCAAAGTACAGCAGCATGGAATATCATTTGGAAAAAAGTCGATATCAAACTTACAGGCGACAGACTTGCTCAAAAGATGCTCCGTTTACATATTTATCACCTGATGGTAAGTGCATCTCCTAACAACGCAAAAATTGATGCTAGTATAACAGCACGCGGTTTACATGGAGAAGCATATCGTGGTCACATTTTTTGGGATGAACTTTTTATAATGCCTTTCTATGACATACATTTCCTGGATACGGCAAAATCGATGCTTATGTATCGCTACAAACGGCTTGAAAAAGCACGTGAATACGCACTTGAATACGGCTATAAAGGTGCAATGTTTCCATGGCAAAGCGGAAGTGATGGCCGTGAAGAAACACAAATTATTCACTTGAATCCAATATCAGGCGAATGGGGCGATGATTATAGCTCACTTCAGCGTCATGTTTCTCTGGCAATAGCATACAATATTTGGCAGTATTACAATATTACCAACGATATTGAATTTATGGAGAAATATGGTGCAGAAATGTACCTGGAAATTTGTCGCTTCTGGGAAAGCAAAACTAATTTCAACAAGAAAGATGGTCGCTATAGTATCGGTAAAGTTATGGGCCCTGATGAATTCCATGAAAGTTACCCCGATGCAAAGGATGGAGGCATCCGTGACAACGCATACACAAATATTATGGTAGCGTGGATGTTTAACAAAGCTCTTTCGATTCTTAATGAAATGAATAATTCATCAAAAGAGAAACTCCTAACGAAAATTAATTTGACCCAGAAAGATTTAGATAGTTGGTCTGACATCCGGAGTAAATTAAATTTAGTTATTAATGATGAGGGAATTATTGGCCAATATGATGGCTATTTCGAACTCAAAGAACTCGATTGGGAATATTACAGAAATAAATACAAAGATATTCACCGTATGGACCGCCTACTGAAAGCGGAAGGTAAATCGGCTGATGATTATAAGGTAGCGAAACAAGCTGATACTCTTATGACATTCTATAACCTTGAAAATGAAGAGATAAATAAAATACTTGATAATCTAAATTATAAACTTCCAAACGACTATCTGCCGAAAAACCTGAGATACTATTTAGAGCGAACATCCCACGGCTCCACATTAAGCAGAGTTGTTCATGCACAATTAGCCAACATAATAAATGATAAAAAGCTAAGTTGGAAATTATATATAGCTGCACTTACATCAGATTACAACGATATACAAGGAGGCACAACTGCCGAAGGAATTCACACCGGTGTAATGGCCGGAACAGTGATGATTGCCATATCTACTTATGCAGGCGTTGATCTAAGAGGTGAGTTAATTAAAGTACAACCCAACATGCCTGAGCACTGGAAAATGTTGGAATTTTCTCTTGATTTTAAAAAGATAAATTACAACTTTGTAATTACCCAGAAACGTATAGAAGTAATTACAGATACTGACACAGAATTGATTGTTTTTGGAAAAAAACATACGATTGAAAAAGATAAATTTTCTACTTTTGAAATTGATAACTATCAAATATAACAAATATTGAAATTAATTGTCCTCCTGGAGCGTAAGCGAAGGAACTCTATTACTAATTTTAGTATCGAGATCTTTCTCTACGCCAGCTTCGTTCAAGATGACAACAATCAAATACATCATAAACATAAAACATTACATCTACAATACGAAAACCATGCTTGAAGACGTATTAATAATAACCGAAAAACACCGCGCTGCCGCTGACATTATTACCAAAGAAATTCTTAAGCAAAAAAAAGAAAAATTTACGGTAGCAATTTCCGGAGAATCAGGTTCAGGAAAATCGGAGCTCACACATGTGATTGCAAAAAATCTTCGTAAACACGGTATATTTGCAAAGCCGATTCACATCGACAATTTTTATAACACTCTCCCATTAGAAAGAGCAGCATGGCGCGAAAAAAACGGCGTTGAAAATGTAGTTGGATTAGGTGAATACCAGTGGGATAAAATAAACCGCGTCATCGCTGATTTCAAACACAACCGAAAATCAACGATGCCTTGCGTTGATCTTGTAACCGAACAAATTGATGAGCTAACTACCGATTTCAAAGGAATCGATATGCTGATAATGGATGGCCTGTATGCAATTAACGCCAGTGATATCGATATGCGGATTTTAATTGAACTAACTTATCACGAAACAAAGAAAGCTCAAACCGACAGAGGCAAAGAACCTGATAACGAGCTAAGATGGAAAGTTTTAGAACAGGAACACAAAACAGTTGAATCGATTAAAGATAAAGCTACAGTTAGGGTTGATAAGGATTACAAGGTTGTTTTGTAAATTATAACATTCACATTGCACAATCAACAATTCACCTTCATTTCCCTGCCAAATTGACGGAAATAACTACTTGGCAGAGCTTTTGATATTGATGCTGTACTATAAGTAATTCATTGAGAAAAAACGATAAAAAATGATTGACGAAAAAATAGAAGATGTAACTTTCGAGAATAATGATGATAGTCCTCAAGATTTGCCAAGTACTGAGAATGATGAAAAGGGAGCAAATGAAAAGCCCCTTAAGAAAAGCAGAAAAACAAAAGCTGAAAAAAAACTCGAAGAACTCACTAAAAAAAATAATGAACTAAATGACAAATACTTGCGTTTATATTCGGAGTTTGATAATTACAGAAAACGTACAAATAAAGAACGTCTGGATTTATTAAGGAGTGCATCTCAGGAAGTAATTATTGATTTATTACCAGTAATTGATGATTTCGACCGAGCTATAAAAGCAATGGAGGAACATGGTTTGAACGAAGAAACAAAAAAAGGACTTGAACTGATTTACAATAAATTTTTTAACATTCTATCTCAAAAAGGGCTTGAACCTATGAATTCACTTGGTAAGGATTTTGATACAGATTACCATGAAGCTATTACCAATATTCCAGCCCCGGATAACAACATGATTGGAAAAGTTGTAGATGTTATTGAAAAAGGTTATTTGCTAAACGGTAAAATTATTCGATTTGCCAAGGTTGTAGTAGGTAGCTAATTTTAACCACGTAAATCAAAACATAGAAAAATAGTTTATGAGTAAAAGAGATTATTACGATGTACTAGGTGTTGGAAAAAGTGCCTCTGCAGAGGAAATAAAGAAGGCATATCGTAAAATGGCACTTAAATATCATCCCGATAAAAATCCCGATGATAACAAGGCCGAAGAAATGTTCAAAGAGGCTGCTGAAGCTTATGAAGTATTGAGCAATCAGGACAAGCGATCGAGGTATGACCAGTTTGGCCATGCCGGGATGCGCAATGGAGGAATGGGAGGCAGTCATATGTCGATGGATGACATATTCAGCCATTTTGGTGATATTTTCGGTGGCGCTTTTGGCGGAGGTTTTAGAGGAGGACAATCTAGCAGAAGACGTGTAAACAGAGGTTCTAACCTAAGAGTTAAGGTTAAGTTATCTCTTGAAGAAGTTGCTCATGGTGTAGAAAAGAAAATTAAGCTCAATAAATATAAAGAGTGTGAATCATGTCATGGTTCCGGCGCTGAAAAAGGAAGCTCGCCTTCAACCTGCCCTACTTGCCATGGACAAGGCCAGGTAACACGAATTACAAATACATTTTTAGGCCAAATGCAAACTGCATCTACCTGCCCGCAGTGTGGTGGTAGTGGTGAAATGATTACCAATAAATGTAATGAATGTTACGGTAATGGTATTGTTAAAGGTGAAGAAGTTGTAAGCATTAATATACCGGCGGGTGTTGCAGAAGGGATGCAATTATCAATCAGTGGTAAAGGAAACGCAGGCGCACGCGGTGGTGTGCCAGGTGATTTAATCGTGCTTGTTGAAGAAAAAGAACATCCCGATTTAATACGCGATGGTAATAATTTATTGTACGACCTGTATATTAACTTTGCTGATGCAGCCCTTGGTTCAACTAGTGAAATCCCTACCATTGACGGAAAAGCCAGAATAAAAGTAGCACCTGGTACTCAGGGCGGAAAAGTACTAAGACTTAAAGGAAAAGGAATACCCGATGTAAATGGTTATGGTAGAGGTGATTTATTGGTTAATATTAACATTTGGACTCCACGCGATCTTAGCAAAGAGGAACATGAAATGATGGAGAAACTACGAATTTCAGAAAACTTTAAACCAAATCCAACTTCAAAAGATAAAAGCTATTTTGATAGAATGAGAGAGTTCTTCTCATAGTTATATTAACCTTCCAGAGTATGAATAACATGAAGGAGTCGTATCCTAAGTTTTAACAAATTTTTTGAAACAAGAAGTCATTGAAGATGTTATTTTTGCAATCTGATACCTAAACTTTAAATCAGTAATATGGATCAAAATATTGCGCTTCAGGCCATAGATGTTTCAAAAAGTTATGCTAACCATAAAGCACTTGATAAAGTAAATATTGAGGTTCCTCGGAGTAGTATTTTCGGTTTGTTAGGTCCAAATGGTGCAGGAAAAACAACACTTATTCGAATCATTAACCTTATCTCCGTTATGGACGAAGGAAGAGTGTTGCTAAATGGTAAACCTATAACTGTTAAAGATGTTGCTAATATTGGTTACCTTCCCGAGGAGCGCGGTCTATATAAAAAAATGAAAGTTGGTGAACAGGCAGTTTATCTTGCCCAGCTGAAAGGAATGTCGAAAAATGATGCTAAAAATCAGGTTAAGTTATGGTTCGAAAAATATGAAATTGGATCATGGTGGAATAAAAAAGTAGAAGAACTTTCTAAAGGAATGCAGCAAAAAGTGCAGTTTATTGTTACTGTTCTTCACAAACCTGAACTACTTATTTTTGATGAGCCCTTCAGTGGTTTCGACCCTATTAACGTTAATCTCCTTAAAGAAGAAATCCTTAATCTTCGCAATAACGGCGCAACAATTATCTTTTCAACACATAATATGGCATCGGTGGAGGAATTATGCGATAATATTGCTTTGATAAATAATAGCCAAACAGTTCTTTCAGGCAAAATTCATGACATAAAAGAAAGGTATAAAGCAAATATTTTTGAAGTAGCATACCGATCAGAAAAAAATTTGGTTCTGCCCAAAAATGATTTTTCGGTAAATGATATTAGAGTATTACATGAGGTTCATTATTCAACTATTAAAATGAATAATGGCCGTTCACCAAATGAACTTTTAACTCTAATTTTGCCTCAGGCAGAGATCGTTTACTTTAAAGAAATTCTTCCGTCAATTAATGATATATTTATTAAGGAAGTGAGTGGATAATTAGTGTTGCCGGATTAACATGTTGTTAGATTATCCCCACCCCGACAACTTGGCAACCCGACAACCTTGACAACATACTAAGCCTATGAACAAAATATTCCTCATAATACAGCGTGAATACCTTTCAAGGGTAAAAAAAAGGTCATTTATTATTATGACAATTATTGGTCCGGTATTGATGGCAGCAATGATAATACTACCGGCATATCTTGCCGATTGGAGTGAAGCAACCGAAAAGCGGATTGCAGTTCTTGATGAAACAGGCTGGTTTTTGGAAAAATTTAAAGATCAGGATAATATTTCCTTTTATTATGTTTTTGATGACCTTGATAGCGAAAAAGAAAATGCTCTGTACAAAAATGGCGATTTACTACTTTACGTCCCACGCACTGAGCTTAATATTCCTGTAAATTCTGAGCTCTATTCCATAAAACAACCGGGTTTAAATGTTACATCGTATATCAAATCGGTGATGAAGCAGATTGTGGAGAACAAAAAATTACTTGCATCAGGCATCGATCCCGAAATAATAAAATCCGCCAAGGTGAATATTAACCTTTCAACAATTAGAGTTGAAAAGGATGGTATTGAAAAGAAAAGCAACACAGAAGTTGAAGTTGGCCTTGCAATATTTTCAGGGATAATGATCTATTTTTTCATCTTCATGTTCGGTGTGCAAGTTCTGAAAGGAGTTATGGAAGAAAAATCAAACAGAATTGTTGAAGTTATAATTTCGTCGGTTAAACCATTCCAGTTAATGCTTGGTAAAATAATTGGCGTTGCATTTGTAGGTTTAACTCAATTTATGCTTTGGATACTGCTTACCTTAATTTTTGTTGGAGTTTTCCAAACAGGTATGCTAACTGAGGGTAACTCGGCTATGGAAATGCTTGGCAGCAAAAATGAAATTCTTCAAAATGTAAGTGCTAATAATCAGGGTGTTGACCCGATGATAATGGTAAACGAAATTATAAGCGGCATAAATATTCAGGTTATGGTGTTAAGCTTTATATTTTATTTTCTTGGGGGGTATCTTCTATATTCATCACTTTTTGCTGCCATTGGAGGAGCAATTGATCATGATACCGACAGCCAGCAATTTATGCTACCCGTTTCTATACCTTTAATTTTTTCAATAGCACTTTCGGGTGTAATAGTAAACCAACCCGACAGCTCACTGGCAATTTGGATGTCGATGATACCTTTCACATCTCCCATAACTATGATGATGCGAATACCGTTTGGTGTCCCTCTGTGGCAAATAGGGGTTTCAATGACCTTACTTATTGCAGGGTTTATAATGACAACCTGGTTTGCCGGTAAAATCTATCGAACCGGCATTCTAATGTACGGTCAAAAAGTTAGTTATGCTATTATTTGGAAGTGGCTTACTAGTAAGTATTAATTAACTTTTTTCAAATAAAATAACTGCTTTTTATTACTGTTAATATCTGAGGTTGTTACTGTTAGTAAACTGTCATTTTCAACCTGATAAACTATTATTGATGGGAATTCATTAGCAGGATTAACAAACGTCCAATTATTTTTAGAGGCTTGTATGAGCAAAAAATCAACGATATCTTTTTTCTCTCCCAGGAAAACTCTGTAATATATGGAATCACCTTCCCTCAAAATCTTTAACGATTCAAAAAATGCAGTATCAGCACCATTCATACTAAAACCTATACCCTCAAAAAGATTTTCATCAACAAACTTCCAGTTTTCGTTGAATTTAACACCTTTGTATGATTGCCATTCACCATTTAAAACTTTGAGATCACTAATTATATCAGAAGAAGACGGATTATAACATGAATTTATTAGAAGAAGTACTAATAAAAATAACGAAAATGGTTTCATAATTAATAGTGGTTTAAAGTGTTCAAAGTTAATTAATATCAATTTGCTAATTCACAAATATTATTCTATTTTTGCACCCTCAAAAAAATGAAGTAAATAATTAATAACTAAGATCAAATGCAGAATAGAGGAGCTATTAAGTTTTTTGCCATTGCTTTTGCTTTAGTTTGTTTGTATCAGCTAAGCTTCACCTTTGTTACCACCAGAGTTGAAAAGAAAGCGAAAGAATATGCATCAAACCAAAGCGCAATTCAGCAGGCTAACGAACTTGCCGGAGAAAATAAGGTTCTTGAAACCTATTTAATGGATTCTATTGCCCGTGCAAGAGAAACGTATTATCTGGATAGTATTTCCAATGTTGTAGTTTACGACATACTTGTTGCCGGATATACTTTTAAAGAGTGTAAAGAAAGAGAGATTAATCTCGGACTTGACCTTAAAGGGGGAATGAATGTTGTGTTGGAAGTTTCAGTAAGCGAAATAGTTAATGCACTTTCTGGTAACAGCCAGGATCCGGTTTTCAGAGAAGCTATGACATTAGCCTATCAGAAGCAAAAAACCAGTGGGCAGGGATTTGTTACATTATTTGGTGAATCGTTTACAGAAGTAGATCCAAACGCAAGGCTGGCATCTATTTTCCTGTATGAATTTAAAGATAAAGGAATTACAACCAACTCGACAAATGAAGAGATCCTTGATGTAATCAACTATGAAGCTAACGAGGCTATCGACAGATCATATCAAATACTTCGTACTCGTATCGACCGTTTTGGTGTTGCACAACCAAACATTCAAAAACTTGCAACAACCGGGCGTATCGCAATTGAACTGCCAGGTATTAAAGACCCTGAACGCGTAAGGAAACTCTTGCAGGGAACTGCAAAACTTGAGTTCTGGGAAACTTATAACTTTTCTGACTTGTATGCCCAGTTTGATGAGGCTAATGCAACATTAAGAACTGAAGAGATACTAGAAGAAGAAACAGCTGCTGCCGAAGCTGAAAAAGAAGCAAGAATTGAAGAAACTACTGACAAAACTACTACTGCTATTGATGAAACTGGTGAAACAGAGGTTACAGTTGAAGATGAAGAGCAGGAGTCAACCGACAAACTATTAGAGCAAATCGAAGCAGATACAACAACTGAAGCTGCCGATGACATGAATTTTAATGATTATGCTAAAAAATTTCCCCTTTATGCATATCTGCAACCATCATATGCTCAGGATGAATCAGGAAGACCTTATCCGGCAAATACTGCCCGAATTGGTTTTGCCGCCATAAAAGATACTTCTCGTATTAACCATATGCTTAAACTTGTTAAGGATATTTTTCCAAGAGATTTAAAACTTGTTTGGTCGGTTAAACCAAATCCCAGTACACCTGATGTACTCGAATTAATCGCGTTAAAAGCAAGTTACCGTGATGGAAGTGCAGCCCTTGGTGGAGATGTTATTGTTGATGCCCGACAAGATTATGATCAAAATGGTGGTATTGCTGTTGATATGCAAATGAATGCTCAGGGAGCTAAAATTTGGAAAAGACTTACCGGTGAAAGTGTAGGAAAACAAATTGCCATCGTTCTTGATAATTATGTTTATTCATACCCGGTTGTTAACGACGAAATTCCTAGTGGAAGGTCTTCCATTTCTGGAGGAAATATGGATTTGAATGAGGCACAAGACCTTGCAAACATACTTAAAGCAGGGAAATTACCTGCCCCGGCACGCATTGTTGAAGAGGCAGTAGTTGGACCATCTCTTGGGCGTGAAGCAGTAAGTGCTGGAATGAACTCGTTTATTTTGGCATTTATCCTTGTGCTGGCGTATATGATTGTGTATTATCACCGCGCAGGTTTCGTAGCTAATTTTGCACTGATTACTAACATGTTCTTCTTGTTTGGAGTACTTGCATCACTGGGAGCGGTTCTAACCCTACCTGGTATGGCAGGTATAGTTCTTACTCTGGGTATGGCTGTTGATGCCAACGTGATTATTTATGAGCGGATTAAGGAAGAAATAAGGGCAGGTAAAGGTCTGAGGCTTGCAATTACCGATGGTTATAAAAATGCATACTCAGCTATTATTGATGGTAACGTTACAACATTGCTAACAGGTATTGTGCTTTATGTATTTGGAACCGGTCCGGTACAGGGTTTTGCCACTACATTGATTATTGGTCTGCTTTCATCACTCTTTACATCAATCTTTATTTCCAGAATGATTTTCACATGGATGCTTAACACGAACAAAAAAGTTAACTTTTCTACAAAATTTACTGCAAATGTGTTAGCCAATACTAATTTCAATTTTATTGCATCTAGAAAAAAAGCTTATATCTTTTCAGCGATACTAATATTTATTAGTGTCGGATCGCTTGTTACAAAAGGATTGAATTTCGGGATTGATTTTACCGGTGGACGTACCTATATAATTAGGTTCGATAATGATGTTGACACTGAAGAAGCACGAAAAATACTCACCGCTGAGTTCGAAAACAATGCTCCCGAAATAAAAACATTTGGGGCAAATACTCAAATAAAAGTGACAACAAAGTACTTAATTGATGATGATCGTGTTGAGGTGGATTCAATAATTCAGGTGAAATTACACAGCGGTCTTAAAAATATGTTCACTGAAGAAATTAAATATCATGACTTTTCATCAGATACGGAAGGAGAAAACAAACTGTTAGGTATATTAAGCTCACAAAAAATAGGACCAACAATTGCATACGATATCAGAAATAAAGCATATTTTGCAATTTTCTTTGCGCTTATTATCATCTTTATTTACATTGCTGTACGCTTTAAGAAATGGCAATTCGGCCTTGCAGGTGTAGCTGCCCTTTTCCATGATACTTTAATTACAATGGGGCTTTTCTCTATTTTCTATGGGATACTTCCATTTAATATGGAGATTGACCAGGCATTTATTGCAGCCATCCTAACTATTATTGGATACTCAATTAATGATACTGTTATTATTTTCGACCGTATTCGTGAAAACACTCACCTTTTCCCAAAACATAGCATAAAAAGCAATATAAACACTGGATTAAATAGCACACTTGCGCGAACAATAAACACTTCAGGTACAACTCTTGTTGTGCTGCTTGTAATCTTCATCTTTGGCGGTGAAGTTATACGTGGTTTTATATTTGCGTTGCTGATCGGGATTACGGTAGGAACCTACTCATCCTTATTTACAGCTAGCCCTATTGCTTACGACTTGCTTGGTGGCGACAAACAGGAAAAAGAAGTTGCTGAAAGAGAAGCCAGATTAAAAGCTAAAAAAAGTAAAAATTAACAGTAACTGTATAAATAATACAAAGTCCCATTGCTTTGCTTTGGGACTTTTTTTTGTGGTTGTAAAATGAGTCTGCAAAACTATTTCAAACTCCATTCTTGTTCAAATCGCTATAGTTAAATAATATTATGGAATACTTCTTGTGGTTTCAAAAATTGATATTTATTTGTAATTTAGTAATTGAAATAATACAACCCCTAAATTATGGATTATAAAGAAACAATAACCTGGTTGTTTAACCAGCTGCCCATGTATCAACGAATTGGCAAGGCAGCCTACAAAGCTGATTTGAGTAACACTATTTACATTCTTGATGCATTAGGAAATCCTGAAAAAAAAATAAGGGCTATTCATATTGCCGGAACAAACGGGAAAGGAAGTGTATCCCATATGATTGCATCTGTTTTACAGGAAGCAGGGTATAGTACAGGGTTATACACTTCACCTCATCTTAAAGATTTCAGGGAAAGAATAAAAATAAACGGACAATTAATCCCTGAAGACGAAGTAATAAGATTTGTTAAAGCAAATAAAGATACATTTACAAGCATCGAGTCTTCTTTTTTTGAAATGACGGTAGGGATGGCTTTCGATTATTTTGCTAAACAAAAGGTTGATTTTGCAGTTATTGAAACAGGTTTAGGCGGCCGACTCGATTCCACAAACTTATGTCATCCGGTAATTTCAATTATAACAAATATCGGAATCGATCATACAGAATTTTTAGGTGATTCACTTAAAAAAATTGCTATTGAAAAGGCCGGGATAATTAAGGCAGGCATACCTGTAATAGTTGGAAAACACGATTCGCAAGTTGATGAAGTTTTTGAACAGACATGCTCCAGATTAAAATCACCTCTGTATTTTGCCGAAGATGATTTGGAACTTAGAGAGTTTCTATCGGAAGATGACAATACACTGACAATGGATGTGTGGTATAAAAATAATGATATTATTACTGGACTTAAATCGTCATTGCTGGGCAATTATCAAAAAGAAAATATACGTACTGCTCTCCGATCAATTGAACTTCTGAAAGAAAATAATATCATCGAAGTGTCTAATTATCAAGTTACTGTTGGGGTTGAAAATACCATTAACAATACCGGATTTTATGGGCGCTGGCAAAAACTCAGCAACAATCCGGTTACAATTTGCGATACAGCACATAATGTTGATGGAATTAAAGCTATAGTAAATCAGTTAGGGGAATTAACCTTTAATCATCTTCATTTTGTGATTGGGATGGTTAAGGATAAAGATGCATTTGGAATTTTAACGTTGTTGCCAAACAACGCAACATATTATTTTTGCAAACCTGATATTCCAAGGGGCATTGATTCGTTGGAGCTCGCTGAATTGGGATTTAAGGCAGGGTTAAATGGGAAATCATATAATTCAGTAATGCAGGCTTATCACTCGGCAAAAAATAATGCAGGTTTTAACGATTTGGTTTTTATCGGCGGAAGCACGTTTGTTGTAGCAGAAGTGATCTAAAAAACTTTTTAATCTGTAAACAGAAAAATACAACATTTAAAAAATACATCTAATTGTTGTTATAAATAAAGAAAAATATATTTCATGGATACATTTAACATTATTCAATTAGGATTGCTGGCAGTTTTGCTGGGATATTTTCTTTATTACGTTTATACACTGCTGTTTAGTAAATCGTACCAACCTTTAATATGGAAAAGTAAACTAAAAAAAGGAATGATTTCGCAAGAGTTGCATAAAGCAGAAAGAAAGTACATGGATAAAGCACGCTTTTTTAATTTCTGGTTTCAGGTTGAACGATTAAAAAAAGATAAAGTATTAGGCTCGTTTGCAGAATTAGGAGTTTATAAAGGTGATTCGGCTGAAATAATTCACCTGATGGACCCTTCACGTGAAATTCATTTGTTCGATACTTTTGAAGGGTTTCACCAAAAAGACCTTGAAGTTGAAACCGGAAAAGCTGCTACTTACACCGTTCACAATTTTGCAGATACATCCATCGAAAGAGTTAAGCAAAAACTAAAGTCTGATAAATTCATTTTTCACAAAGGGTATTTCCCTGATACAACTGAATACATAATTAATGAGAAATTTGCCCTTGTAAATATGGATGCTGATTTGTATAATCCTACCAAAGCCGGCCTTGAGTTCTTTTATCCCCGATTATCACCAGGCGGCGTAATTATTATACACGATTACAATCCCGAATGGCCCGGCATAATGAAAGCTGTTGATGATTTCGCACAAACGTTATCCATCTCTATCGTACCACTAACCGATACCGACAGTAGTGCGATGTTGTTTAAACAGGCAAATTAATCCCATATTGGTGAGCATTTGCAAGCGTAACAATAAATCTTATTGTGTTTCGTGATATTTTTTATCAATTACCAAAACCGATATCATCATTTGCAGAATGCCTGGTAAAATTAAGGCTTTCATTTCATTAATACTATTTTTCTAACTACCTTAACTTTATTATCTACAACGAGTTTAGCATAGTAAACACCAGCAGGGAAATTTTCAGCATTCCAAATAACAGATGATTGGTTTCGAAGTAAGGCAAAATATTGAATTTTTTGCGCTTTCATATTGTAGATCTCAATTTCTGAATTCGCTTTCACAGGATCAAAAGAAAAAGTGGTACTACCTTGAAAAGGATTGGGATAGTTGCTCAAATTAAATTGTGAAAGATTAATATTATAGAGTCCTAGATATGAGCCGGTTTTAATTTTTAATCCAACTGGCCGGTGGTCGGAGACATTTTGATCATATTCATAAAAACCATTCTCAAAATATTCGTCAAGTTTTATAGTTTGTATCTCAGAGGCTTCATTACCAAAATCATCAAATAACTCATTAGTTATCAGTATGTGATCAATATGCGATGGCCATGAAGGATATGACCAACCTGAACTGCTACCCTCAGCTATCTCCATATCCACAAACATATAATTGTCATTGTCATCCGTAAAACCCTGAAATACATTATTAGCCGGACTGTCGGTTAGTATATCGTTAAGATCGCCAAGTACTATTACTTTTTCATTGGAATAATTATCAATGATATATTGATCAAGCAAATTACAGGCATCAAGACGTCTTTTTTCTTCATCCCAATAGTTATAAAGATCAAGATATCCGTCGCCGCAACACTTTAAATGATTATTGATAATAACATAATGCTCATCCTTGTAATTCATCTCCATAACTACCGGAGACCTTGGAAACTCCCGGTTATTGTTTGTGTATATTTCAAAAATATTCACATTCTCAATCACATTGGTTTTGTAAACATAGGCCAAACCAGCATACTCGTTATAAGCATAATAGCCCTCCCATCCATCAAGGTTTTCAGCTAATTGCTGAAGCCAGTAATTGTCGGTGATTTCCTGAATGGCCAATACATCAACATCAATGGCCTCAATTATTTGACATACATAATCAAAAGTAATTTGTCCGTTTTTTGGAAAATGTTCGATGTTCCAGCTTACTACATCCAAGGTGGAATCAGTTCCAAAAGTCAAATCCTCAAATTGTGCAACTAACTGTAAATTGAGCATTAAAATGATTATTATTGATGTTGTTTTTTTCATTTGTTTTGATGTTTTTAGAGCGTAAAAATACATACAATTATTTTAACTAACTTATTTGTAAATAAAAGTAATCATCCTAAAGGAGTTATAATTAAAAACCCGCCATTCACCGAAAAACCTCCTCTACTCACCTAATAATTATTTACCAGAGCTGTTTTTGCCTATATTTTTGCCAATAAATTATAACTATAAAAACACAAGGAAATGAAAACACAATTACAAACCACAGCGTTACTTGTTATTCTAACAGTACTATTTTCAATAAGCCTTAGCGCATCAATATACAATTTCACAAATGAACAGTATATTGACGGCACTCCTTTTAACACATCCAAAGTTTATAATAATATAGAAGCTGAGCATTATTTGCCAGAATTTGATTTTGAAGAGGAAGAATATATTGATGATATTCCTTTTGACACAAAGTGTATAGCTGCTAATTGCTTATATAACAAAGCTCTTTCAGTTGATTATGATTTTGAAGATGAGGCATATATTGATGATGTTCCTTTTGATACCAGAAATATTGCATTCAAATGTTTGTATCATAAAGCTCTTTTAGTGGAATTTAATTTTGTAGAAGAAAAATTTATCATGGATATTGAATCATCTGTTATAAATATATCTGAATGTTTTTCCCCAGAAATGGTGAATTCGATTATTTCTAACTTACTTGCTACTAAACCTTTTGCTTTTAATAAATATTAATTCAAAACAGGATTAAGGATTTATTAAAACAGCAAAACTTGAAATATGAATCGGCATATGAAATCTTGCCAAAAAATTAAATCAGTTCCCAATTAACTATTTTTCCTGAAATACGCAAGCACCTCTGCAAGAGCTATTTTAAACCAAATTGTATAGTTATCAGGATTTTCTTCAACATCCTTTTCAAGAGTGTTTAAATCAATATATTTCCAACCACATACTTCATCAGGATTTGGGGAGGGTTCCACATTTGAAATACCAATAAACACATGGTCAAATTCATGCTCAGTAAGCCCCTGCCCTACCTCTGCTTTATATACGAACGAAAACGCTTCATAAAATTCACAATCAAAGCCCATCTCTTCTTCAATTCTTCTATGAGCAGCATCAATTGTTTTCTCTCCCTGGCGGGGATGACTGCAAACAGTATTTGTCCATAATAAAGGAGAATGATATTTTTGTGCGGCCCGCTGCTGTAATAGGAGCTGCCCCTTTGAATTAAAAATGAAAACCGAAAAAGCACGATGCAGTCTTGCTTTTTCATGAGCAGTCATTTTTTCCATAGTTCCCAGAGGTTTGTCCTTCTGGTTTACAAGAATTACATATTCAACCGACATTTGTACATTTTCAAATTATTTGGCAAACCTACTAAAATTAGAAATATACTAAACTATGCCTGGCTTGTGAACGACTGGCGTGCGAATCTTCGCGTGACATTACTAACACTTATCAATATACTTTTTGAAAAAAATCGAAAAATACTTGACATTATATCTTTTTGTATTATTTTTGACCAACCGTTCAGTCATTAAAATAGTTGAATACTTATGCCGAGAACCGAACGACAATTTAAAGATATTAGAGAACTGAAACGAAGTCAAATAATGGATTCAGCACTTCATTTATTTGCTCAAAAGGGGTTCGATTCAACTTCTATTAATATGATTGCTAAACGAGCAGGCATTTCTAAGGGATTAATTTACAATTATTTCGAAAGCAAAGAAGATCTTATAACAATACTTATCCATAATGGCTTCGACAAGTTTTTTACAGAATTTGATCCTAATAATGATGGTGTACTTACTGACTTAGAATTTGAGCATTTCATCGACAAAACATTTGAGGTATTAAAAAGTAACTTGCATTTTTGGAAACTATATTTCATGGTTATGGCTCAGCCACAAGTATTAAAACTAGTAGAAAAGAAACTAATGGAATTAATTATCCCTCTACTCACAATATTATCAGAATACTACACATCAAAAGGCATTGAAAATCCAATGGCTTATGCTCGTTTTTTTGGTGCCATGATTGATGGGGTTTGTTTAAATTATATTGTTGATCCTGAAAATTTCCCAGTAGAAGAAATAAAACAGATTATAAAAAACAAATTTATTTAACATTGTAATTTAATTGTATATGAAAACAATAAAAATATTGGCATTAATTATCATGTCGTTTTTGTTAATTCCAACCCACATAAGTGCTCAAGAACTTACGGCCAAAGAAATCATAATAAAAGCCGACGAAAAAAACCGTGGGAGCTCCTCAAAAGGAATAATGTCGATGACCATTATACGTCCAAAATGGGAACGGACTATTGTAATGAAAAACTGGTCGAAAGGTGAAGATAATTTCATGATTTACATTACAGAACCAGCCAAAGAAAAAGGCCAGGTTTTTTTAAAAGTTGGTAAAGAGATGTGGAATTATGTACCAACTATATCACGCATGATTAAAATTCCACCCTCTATGATGATGCAATCGTGGATGGGTTCCGATTTTACAAACGACGATCTTGTTAAACAATCATCAATAGTAGTTGATTACATTCATAACCTTGTTGGCGAAGAGGAAGTGAGAGGACAAAACTGTTATGTTATTGAACTTGTACCTCTTCCAGAGGCACCAGTTGTTTGGGGCAAAATTAAGTCATGGATAACAAAAGACGGTTTTAATCTTTGGAAATCTGAATATTATGATGAGGATGGCTTTTTACAAAACATTGAAAACGGTTATAACATAAAAACGATGGGCGGACGAACTATTCCATCAAAGTTTGAAATGGTACCTGCCGATGAGGAAGGCAAAAAAACCGTAATGGAAATTCTAGAAGTTGAGTATAACATCAATATTGATGATAGTTTTTTCAGCAAGCAAAATATGAAAAAAGTAAGATAGTATCCAATGTTTAAATATATAAAAATAGCATGGCGTAATTTGTGGCGTAACACCCGCAGGACTTTGATTACATCAGCATCTGTGTTTTTCGGGGTTTTCTTTGCCATATTTATGACTTCCTTGCAAAAAGGCTCTTTCGAGAACATGATTGGCAATATGGCCAGATTTTATTCGGGTTATATACAAATTCAGGAAAGTGAATTCAAAGAATCGCCTGGAGTAAACCATAGTTTTGAAATGAGTGCAAAACTCCGGGAGGCCATTGATAATAACCCTAATATCACTTCTTCAACAAACAGGGTTGAAACTTTTGCCTTAGCTTCAAACAAGGAAAAAAGTTTTCCGGCTTTCATTCTCGGTATTAATCCCGAACAGGAGGATGAAAAATCAGGTTTGAGCAAACATATTGTTGGTGGAGAATATTTTAAAAGCGGTTCAAAAGATCTATTAGTAGGAAAAATATTGGCCGAAAACCTCAATTTAAAAGTCGGAGACTCACTTATTTTACTTGGTCAGGGATTTCATGGGGTTACAGCTGTAGGCATTTACAAGGTTGCCGGGTTGCTCGATTTTCCCCTCCCCGACCTTAGCAAACAAATTGTTTATATGGATTTGCTAAATTGCCAGGAGTTTGCTTCCCTACAGAACCGAATTACATCAAATGTTATTATTGTTGATAAAACGGATGTTATCAATAATGTAATTGCTAGCCTTCAACCACTAAGAGGGGATGATATTAAAATATATTCGTGGCAAGACTTAATGCCCGAATTGCTTAACCTTATTGAAGGTAAGGAAGCAAGCAGTGCCATGATAAAAAGCCTGTTGTTTATGATAATTGGTTTTGGGATACTAGCTACTATCATGATGTTGATGCATGAAAGGAAAAGGGAACTCGGAGTGATGATTGCTATTGGTTTCCAAAAAAGTAAATTGCTATTAATGATGTTAACCGAATCAGCTTTTATCGGCATTATTGGTGTATTATCAAGTCTGGTAGTTAGTTATCCATTAATGTATTATTTGTACAAAAACCCAATTATTGTTATCGGTGAAATGGCAGAAACCTATAAATCGATGGGCTTTGAACCAAAAATTTCATTCAGCATCAGCCCCCAAATTTTTTACAATCCTGCAATTACTGTATTGATAATTTTTATGTTGATTTCTTTATATCAAATATATTATATAGCAAAATTGAAAGTAGTAGATTCATTAAAAGGTTAATATGAAGAATATAATTATAGCTTGGAGAAATCTTTGGAGAAAGCCATGGAGAACTGTAATAACTAGTGGCTCAATATTTTTTGGAGTCCTGTTGTCCGCCTTTATGACATCATTGCAATATGGCACTTATGAGACTATAATTGATAATGTGGTTAAATTTTATTCTGGCTATATGCAGGTTTTTACAGAAGAATACCACGAAAACAAAACCATTAATAACACATTTATTCTCAGCGATACGTTAAAATCAATTATTGAAAATGAAAACGACTTAACACATTATACATCCCGACTTGAATATTTTTCGCTTGCTTCATCAAACGAAATTACAAAAGGAAGCATAATAATAGGTGTTGATCCCGAAGGTGAGAACAAAGTAACAGGATTGAAAAAATGGGTGAAAGAAGGTTCATACCTCAACAATGATAATCAAGGAGTGTTAGTAGCCATCGATCTGGCCAAGTATTTAAAAGTAGGTGTTGGCGATTCAATAGTGCTATACGGTCAAGGTTTTCATGGGGTTATGGCAGCAGGAATTTATCCGGTGGCTGGCATACTCGATTTTCCTTCACCTGAATTAAACAAACAGTTCATTTACATGACGTTGGAAGCCAGTCAGGAATTGTTCTCAGCTCCAAATAGATTGACTTCGATAGTACTCATGGTTGAGGATAACTATAAACTTCCTTCAGCCTTAAAGCATTTAAAAAAAGAAATCAAAGATCCAATGATGGTGATGTCGTGGCAAGAACTACAACCTGAACTTGTTCAAATGATTGATGGTGACAAAGCAGGTGGTACATTTATAAAATCTCTGCTTTACATAATCATTACCTTCGGCATACTTGGAACTATACTAATGATGGTAAGTGAGCGCAAAAGAGAATTAGGAGTCATGATTGCTATTGGAATGCAAAGAGCAAAATTGAGCACTATATTATTTTTCGAAACTCTTTTTATTGGGTTTATTGGAACCACTGCCGGAATAGCAGTCAGTATTCCTATAACCTATTGGTATTATATGAATCCGGTACCAATAACAGGAGATGCTGCAAAAGCAATGACTGATATGGGTATTGAACCATTTATGTATTTCTCGGTTCAGCCTGATGTATATTATTTTCAGGCATTAATAATTCTTTTAATAACCATGATGATCTCTGTTTATCCAATAATAAAATCATTTACATTAAATCTAACTTCAGCACTACGAGCCTGAGTTTAGGAAAAATAGTTATATGTTAAGAGTTATAAGAAATATCGTTGAAAAAATAAATCTGAAAACCACAAAGAACAATATGGGTATCATGCATATAAATCAATATTTACTACAACAGCAATAACATAAATAATCAATAACACATAATCAATAATACATAAAAACATGCTACTATCAATATCATGGCGAAATATTTGGAGAAACAAGGTTAGAAGCCTGGTGATTATATTCTCAGTTGCTCTGGGAATATTTGCAGGAGTACTTGCTGGCGCATTTTTCAAAGGTTTGGCCAACCAGAGGATACAAAAGGTAATAAACACCGAACTATCCTTCATGCAAATTCACAACCCTGGTTTTGAACAATCTTCTGATTTTGCTAACTTTATCGGTAACGCTCAAAACATTGAGGATAGTTTATTAAAAATACCCAATATAACTGGTGTAACTCGCAGAATGATAGTTCAGGGAATGGCAGCATCAGCCGAAACAGCCGCAGGGGTTTTGATATCGGGTGTTTTTCCTAAGGATGAAAAAACTGTAACTACTATCAGTAAAAAAATTATCGACGGAGAATATTTCGATGGTATAAAACGTAATCCGGTGGTAATAGGTAAAAAGCTTGCCGAAAAGCTTAATGTTAAAGTAAGGTCGAAGATTGTAATTACCATTCAAGACATAGAAAACAACATTACATCAGGAGCATTTAGGGTGGCCGGAATTTTTTCAACAGATAACAATATGTTTGATGAATCGAATATATACGTTCGATTTAATGACATTCAAAAACTAACAAACTTTCCGGTAAATGCTACCCACGAAATTGCAATAAACATAAACGACGATGAAAATCTATCGGGCATCCTTGCCTCTGTAAAAGAACTTACCGGAAACAAACTAGATGTAAAAACATGGAAGGAACTCAGCCCGGAAATGAGTTACCTCACCGAGTCGATGGATATGTTTATGTATATTTTCATAATCATTATCCTGCTCGCATTATTGTTCGGAATAATTAATACAATGCTTATGGTAGTAATGGAGCGAACAAAAGAAATTGGTATGCTCATGGCAATAGGGATGAACAAACTCAGAGTCTTCTCTATGATTGTTTTAGAATCCGTTCTTTTATCACTTACAGGCGGTGTGGTTGGAATTATTATTGGGGCCATAAGTTCAAAAATTGGGGAAACTCATCCCATCGACCTTAGTATGTGGGCACAAGGCTATCAGCAACTTGGATATGATGCATTTGTGTACACACAACTTGATCCATCAATGCTTATAAAAATTACTATCTTGGTAATAATTACAGGGGTTATTGCCGCTATTTATCCAGCATACAAGGCTCTTAAAAATGATCCTGCAGATGCATTACGAATTGAGTAAAATGACAAGTAATTGGTAATATGTTATTAGTTGAAAAGTTAATTGTTATAAGTCATAAGTTTAGTGTTAAGATAGATTAGTACATTATTGAATATGAAATAATTATGAAGTTTACAAGTTTTGAAGAATTGGATTGTTGGAAATCTTGTAGAGAGATAAGAAATGAAGTACGTATAATAATTAAAAAATTTCCATCTGAAGAGAAATATGCTATAACTGATGGTATGAGAAGATCCTCAAGATCCATAACAGAAAATATTGCAGAAGGATATGGAAGATTTCATTATCAAGAGAATATACAGTTTTGTCGCATTTCACGAGGATCATTATTTGAGCTAATCGATCAATACATTACAGCAAAAGATGAATCATATATTAACGATGAAGAATATAATGGAGGAAGAGAATTACTAAATAAGGCTATCGGATTACTTAATGGATATATAAATTACCTCGAAAAAGCTAAAAAGAATAACAAAAAATAATTATGATTTGAATATAACATGTTAAACCACAATATATAACATAAAACGTATAACATATAACATATAACGTATAACATATAACGTACACCACATAACGCATAACATAAAAACCATGAACAACGTAATAGAAATAAAAGGGCTCACAAAAATCTACAACAGTAGCGAAATAAAGGTAAAAGCTGTAGATGGAATTGATATTAATTTTAAAGAAGGTGAGTTTACAGCGGTAGTTGGTCCATCAGGATCTGGAAAAACTACATTTTTAAATATGCTTGGGGGGCTCGACAGACCAACTGAAGGTGAAGTAATAATAGGTGGAGTTGACGTTTGGAAACTAAGCTCACGTAAGCTTATCGACTTCAGAATGAATAATATAGGCTTTGTTTTTCAGTCCTATAATCTTATTCCTGTATTAACTGCAGGTGAAAATGTTGAGTTTATCATGCAACTTCAGGGAAGACCTAAAAAAGAACGTGAGGTACGCACCAAAGAGCTACTGGAAGCTGTTGGAATTGGTGATCGTATTAAAAGTCGCCCTTCAAAGTTATCAGGAGGTCAGCAACAAAGAGTTGCCGTTGCCCGTGCTCTGGCATCAAAACCTGAATTCATTCTTGCCGATGAACCAACTGCCAATTTAGATTCAGCAGCTACTGTAGGTTTGCTGGAACTCATGTCGCAAATGAATAAGAAGTTCAATACTACATTTATCTTCGCCACTCACGACCAAAGGGTTATGGATAAAGCCCGCAGGATAGTTACCATTGAAGATGGTAAAATATTAAAGGATGAGTATTTTGAAAGGGAGTAGTTAGTGTGGAATAATAACATGAAAAGAGCACCTGGTTTAATATTCATTGTATTCATATTATTGATTTTATCAATTAATGTTTCTGCGCAAAGCAAACTTCGCACCACTGGTTTTGTAGAATATCTAAACAATACTTGGATTCCAAGCACCACTTACAGTGCATTTGGGTTTACAGATTGGCAAAACCAATCCTCAGTTTACAACCGATTTAACCTCTGGTGGTCTCCCGTTAACAACCTTGAATTTCATGCCGGTATCAGAAACAACTTTACATTTGGACCATTAGTTGTTCAATACAACAAGTTTTTTGATTATGCTGATCTCGCAACTTATGATGATGGTTATCTCGACCTAACATGGCTTATATCAACTAACAATTCATACATATTTTTCACCAACCTCGACAGGTTGAACATGAAATGGACAAAGGAAAAATTTGAACTTACGATTGGCAGGCAAAGAATAAATTGGGGCACTAATCTTGTTTGGAATCCAAACGACATTTTTAATGCTTTTAACTATTTCGATTTCAACTATATTGAACGCCCTGGAAGTGATGCTGCATTACTTGAATACTACACCAGCGATTTTTCATCAATACAATTAGCTGGAAAACTAAGCTACCGCCAGGAAGTGATGGATTCATTAACTTTAGAGAAAAAATTAAGCCTTACTGCTGCCGCCCTATATAAATTCAACAAATGGAGCTACGATTTTCAATTTTTTGGAGGAATTATGCAAACTGACTTTACTGCCGGCCTCGGCTGGGCAGGAAATATTGGAGGGGCAGGATTTTCTGGTGAGGCAACCTGGTTTAAAGACATCGATAATTTTTCTGATACAACCGGAATAATTATAGCCTCAATAAGCGCAAACTATATTTTCAAAAATCAGTTGTTGGTAAATTTATCAATTATATATAATAGTAATGGCTCTACTGGAGATGCTTACAAAAACAACAATGGCGTAATGGGGTCATTTTCAACAATGTTTTCCAGCAGCCTTAACGTAAAAAACCTAACACCTTCCCGTTTCGACATTTTCGGCCAGCTTTCTTATCCTGCAACACCTCTTATTAATGTTAGTCTTTCAGGAATGTTTAATCCGTACGATCATTCTTCCTACATAGGACCTTCTGCCACTTTTAGTTTAACAGACAATATGAGTCTTATGTTAGTAGGTCAGTTGTTTATTGGTGACACATTAACTGAGTTTGGTGATTTTGGTCAAATGTATTTTCTGGATTTAAAATGGAATTTTTAGAATATTGTTTAATAATAAATAATAATATTATATCAATTATAAACCAATAAAATCAAACCATATAATATGTTGCTGATTTACTGATAGTTTAACAAGATAAAATAAAATAGCAAAAGGTTGCTTGTTTTGAATAAAGTTATTATTTTTGCAGCCCAAAATTTTGAGTAAAAGAAACAACGTATGTATTTAAGTACTGAAGAGAAAAAAGAGATTTTTGAAAAGTATGGTAAGAGCAGCACCGACACGGGTTCTGCCGAGGGTCAGGTTGCCCTTTTTACCTATAGAATCAAACACCTTACTGGTCATTTGAAAAAGAACAGAAAGGACATGTTTACACAAAGATCATTAGTTAGGCTTGTTGGAAAAAGAAGAAAACTTCTTGATTATTTAAAAGAAAAGGACATTGAAAGATATCGTTCAATAATCAAACAATTAAGTCTAAGGAAATAAGAAGTTTAAATAACTTGTGCAAGAAAAGGCAATTTACCGATTGCCTTTTTTTGTGTTTAATTAATCACGCACTTTATTAATACCCCCTAAAAGTATGTCTATCAACCCTATATCTCGTTCATTCGACCTCGGAGATGGAAGAACAATAACTCTCGAAACCGGCAAACTTGCCAAACAAGCCGATGGATCCGTAGTGGTAACAATGGGCAAAACAATGCTGCTCGCTACAGTTGTGGCATCGTCTGAGGCAAAAGAAGATACTGACTACCTGCCATTAACTGTTGACTATAAGGAGAAATATGCCGCCACCGGAAAATTCCCGGGTGGATTTTTTAAACGCGAAGCCAGACCTTCTGAATATGAAATACTTATTTCGCGGCTTGTTGATCGTGCTTTAAGACCACTTTTTCCTGATGATTTCCATGCAGAAACTCAAATGCTTATCACTTTGCTTTCGGCAGATAAAGATGTTGCTCCTGATGCACTTGTTGCGTTGGCAGCCTCAACTGCACTTACAATATCAAACATCCCTTTTAATGGCCCTATTTCTGAAGTACGCGTAGCCAGGATTAATGGTGAATTTATTATAAACCCAACAATATCATCTTTAGAAGAAGCTGACATTGAGCTAATAGTAGCAGCTACAATGGATAATATTATGATGGTTGAAGGCGAAATGAAAGAAGTAAGTGAAGCCGAAATGCTTGAAGGTATTCAGATTGCTCATGAAGCTATTAAAATTCAGTGCCAGGCACAAATTGAGCTTGCTGGTATGGTCGCAAAAGCAGCTGTTAAACGTGAATACACTCACGAAAGCAACGATGAGGAATTAAGGAAAAAAGTAAAAGAAGCAACTTATCAAAAGTGTTACAACGTTGCCTGTGAAGGGAATGCCGACAAGCATGCAAGATCAGATGCTTTTAAAGCCGTCCGTGATGATTTTCTTGAAACTTTCAGTGACGAAGAAAAAGAAACTGTAACTAAGTTGGTTAAAAGATATTTCCATGATGTTGAAAAAGATGCGGTTCGCAATGCAATGCTAAATGAGAATGTTCGTTTAGACGGTAGGCGTATGAATGAAATCAGACCAATATGGTCAGAAATTGATTACCTGCCTTCAACGCATGGTTCAGCCATTTTTACCCGAGGCGAAACACAGGCATTGGTTACAGTTACACTTGGCAGCAAATTAAACGAACAAAAAATTGACGGTGCCGTAATTTCAGGTAATCGAAACTTTATGTTACATTATAACTTCCCCCCTTTCTCAACAGGAGAAGTAAAGCGGATGATGGGTGTAAGCAGAAGAGAAGTCGGACACGGCAATCTCGCAGAACGCGCATTGAAGTTTGTTGTTCCAGTTGGTGAAAAAAATCCTTATACAGTAAGGGTTGTAAGTGACATACTTGAGTCGAACGGTTCTTCATCCATGGCATCGGTTTGCGGAGGCACATTGGCTCTTATGGATGCAGGAATTAAAATTTCAAAACCGGTTGCCGGTATTGCTATGGGTTTAATTTCAGATAGTAACACAGGAAAATATGTTGTACTATCAGATATCTTAGGTGATGAAGACCATCTTGGCGATATGGATTTTAAAGTTACCGGTACAACTGATGGAATTACTGCATGCCAAATGGATATCAAGGTTGACGGATTATCCTACACTATTTTAGAAGAAGCACTTGAGCAGGCTCGGCAGGGAAGGTTACATATTCTCGGTGAAATGGCTAAGACAATAAAAGAGCCAAGAGTTGATTATAAAGAAAACGCACCTAGGATCGAAAAAATGACTATCGATAAAGAATTTATTGGTGCAGTTATAGGACCTGGCGGAAAAGTAATTCAGGAGATTCAAAAAATTACTGGAGCTACTATTATTATTGAAGAGGTTGATAACAAAGGTATTATCGATATTATGGCTGATAATAAAACATCGATAGAAGCTGCCAAAAACTGGATTGCAGGAATAACTGCAATACCTGAGCTTGACAAAACATATTTGGGTACAGTTAAAAGTATTGTTGCGTTTGGTGCTTTCGTTGAGATACTTCCTGGCAAAGACGGATTACTTCACATCTCCGAAATAGATCATAAACGCATAGAAAATGTTGAAGACGTGCTTAAGCAAGGAGACAAAATTAAAGTGAAACTTATTGGCATCGATTCCAGATCAGGGAAACTTAAACTTTCACGTAAAGTTCTGCTCGACAGGCCTAATAAAATTGAAGATAACACTAGGTAACCTTTAAACCTCTAGTACGTATAAGAATTAGCAAAAAAGTTTATAGATTATGAGGCAACTTAAAATCACTAAGCAGGTAACAAATCGCGAAACTGCATCGCTTGATAAATATTTACAAGAGATTGGTAAAGTTGATTTGATTACTGCTGAAGAAGAAGTTGAACTTGCACGTCGTATTAAACAAGGTGATCGTATTGCACTTGAGAAATTAACTAAAGCAAACCTTCGCTTCGTAGTTTCTGTTTCTAAACAGTATCAAAATCAAGGTTTAAACTTACCCGATTTAATTAACGAAGGAAATTTAGGACTTATTAAAGCCGCACAACGATTTGACGAAACCCGTGGATTCAAATTTATTTCGTATGCTGTTTGGTGGATTCGGCAGTCAATTCTTCAGGCTCTTGCCGAGCAATCGAGGATCGTCAGACTGCCTTTGAACAAAATAGGATCTATCAATAAAATAAATAAGGCAGCCGCAAGGCTTGAGCAATCTTTTGAAAGGGAACCCAATCAAAAAGAGATTGCCATCGAGCTTGAAATGACCGAAAACGAAGTTAAGGAATCACAAAGGAATGCAGGAAGACACGTGTCGATGGATGCTCCACTTATTCAGGATGAAGATAACACAATGTATGATGTACTTCGCAGCAGTGATGGGCCCACTCCTGAAACTGACTTGCTGTACGAATCGCTTCGCAAGGAGATTGACCGTGCTGTGCAAACCTTAACCCAGCGTGAAGCCGATGTTGTTAAGCTTTATTTCGGACTTGGCGAAGGCCACCCGATGACACTTGAAGAAATTGGGGAAAAATTCGACCTGACCCGAGAGCGGGTTCGACAAATTAAAGAAAAAGCTATTAGAAGGCTCAAACATACCTCACGAAGTAAAATCCTAAAATCATATCTTGGATAAAAAAATTAAAGCGTCCGCCATAGGTTGACGCTTTTTTTGGCTATCTATTTTAACCTTGTTTCCAGTCTTCCATCCTACCATCCTTCCATTTTATTATATTTGCAAAAAATATCTCTATGGGTCACTTAGTAGCACCATCAATGCTTTCTGCAAACTTTGGCAATTTACAGTCGGATGTTGAGCTTGTAAACAACAGTAATGCCGACTGGTTTCACCTTGATATTATGGATGGGGTGTTCGTTCCTAACATTTCATTCGGGATACCTATAATAAAAGCTATTAAGGCTATTGCCAAAAAACCCCTTGATGTTCATTTAATGATAGTGCAACCTGAAAGATATATAAGAGAATTTAAAAATGCCGGTGCCGACATATTAACCATTCATTATGAAGCTAGTACACATTTACACCGCAGCATCAGTGAAATTAAAAATGAAGGGATGAAGGCTGGAGTTGTGCTTAACCCTCATACACCAGTTAATGTGCTCGAAGATATTATTTCAGACCTTGACCTGGTACTTATCATGTCAGTAAATCCTGGGTTTGGCGGACAAATGTTCATACAAAATACGTATAATAAAATCAGCAAGCTTAAAGACCTGATTACTAAAACCAACAGCAAAGCATTAATTGAAATAGACGGAGGTGTTACTCTCGAAAATGCTTCAATGCTTGTAAACAGAGGAGCTGACATACTAGTTGCAGGAAATACTGTTTTTAGATCGCCAAATCCTATTTCAATCATCCAAAAACTTAAACAGGCATAACCTATGTACCCATATCTGCGATTGTTGAAACTACTTGCCACCAAAAAAACAAGAAAAAAGCTGGTTATCGGGGATGAAAGCGTGCTGCCAATGCGGGTTTGCCTGGTTGATATTGATCCATTTATGGAATTAAATAACGGACGACATTTAACTATGATGGATTTTGGAAGGTTTGATTTAGCTCTTAGAAGTGGTTTGATATCGGTTGTAAAACAAAAAGGATGGGGACTAGCTGTAGCAGGAGCAAGTGTTCGTTATCGACACCGGCTTAAACTAATGCAGAAATACACTCTTCATTCGCAGGTGGTTGGCTATGATGATCGTTGGTTTTACTTCCATCAAAAAACAATAAGACACGGGAAAGTACACTCAGCTGCATTAATCCGTACCGCTATTACCTCCAAAAACGGAATAGTAAAAACACGTGTTGTCCTCGAAACCATGGGTTATGATAATATTAATCCTACCGTCCCCGACTGGGTAGCAGCCTGGGCTGCAGCAGATGAATTGAGGCCTTGGGAATAAACAACTACAACTTTCCAGAGTTCATAGCTCCTGGAAGAGTTGATAATATCATAATAATTCTGCAAAAATATCAAGTTACCCTACTTTTAATAACTTTGTCAAAAATAAAAGCTTCATGAATACAGAAATACTTAAACTTCAACCTACAATAATCTGGCAATATTTTAAAGAAATCCTTGAGATACCAAGACCATCTAAAAAAGAAGAAAAAATAATCAACTACCTCATTACGTTTGGAAATAATCACAATCTTGAAACTATTCAGGATGAAACTGGTAATGTTCTAATCAGAAAGCCCGCAGTTGCAGGTATGGAAAACAGAAAATCGGTTGTTCTGCAAAGTCATATCGACATGGTTTGCGAAAAAAACAATGATAAAATTCATGATTTTGAAAATGACCCTATTGAATCAATTATCGAAGATGGTTGGGTAAAAGCAAACGACACTACCCTTGGTGCCGACGATGGTATTGGCATTGCTACTCAATTAGCAATACTTGCTTTGGATAACATTGAACACGGTCCGATTGAGTGTTTATTTACTGTTGATGAAGAGTCGGGATTGACTGGAGCCATGGGGCTGAAACCAGGATTTATTCAAAGCTCAATATTACTCAACCTCGACTCAGAAGATGAAGGACAGCTGTTTATTGGCTGTGCCGGCGGTCAGGACACACAAGCGTGGCTACCTTTTGATTACGAAGAAACACCTGCCGGACACATAGCATTTCAGATTACAGTAACTGGTCTCAAAGGAGGGCATTCGGGCGATGAAATTGAAAAAGGGCATGCAAATGCCAATAAAATATTAAACAGATTTCTGTGGTGTAAGAAAGATGAATTTAACATAATGCTCAACAAGTTTGATGGAGGAAACCTTCGCAATGCCATTGCTCGCGAAGCATATGCCATAGTACTCGTACCTGAAGAGCATGAAAAAAATATTGTTGCTGCTGTTGCTGATTTTGAGGCGATGAGTAAGGTAGAGTTCAATATCACCGAACCAGATATGGAGGTTTCAATTAAGGAAGTGGAATTACCTGAGGTGGTTATCGACAATGAATCGTTTGATGAACTGGTAAATGCTATTTATGCATGCCCCCATGGTGTAATTGCAATGTCGCAGACTATTGAAAACTTTGTTGAAACCTCAACAAATCTTGCCTCGGTTAAGTTCCTTGACGACGAAATACTTATAACCACTAGTCAGAGGAGCTCTGTTGAATCTGAAAAACAGGATATAACAAATATGGTTAAAAGCGTGTTTAAACTAGCTGGAGCCAGAACTAAAACATCGGATGGCTACGCAGCGTGGACACCAAATCCCAACTCCGAGATTGTTAGAATTACCGAAAAATCGTATATGAAGCTTTTCAATTCCAAGCCTGAAGTACTTGCTATACATGCTGGCCTTGAGTGTGGATTACTAGGTGAAAAATACCCTGACATGGATATGATATCTTACGGCCCCACTATTAAAAGAGCCCACTCCCCTGAAGAGAAAATTGAAATTGAAACAGTCCCAAAGTTTTGGAAACTTACACTCGAGGTGCTGAAAAATATACCTGCGAATTGAGTTTTAAAGTTGTAATACTCTATCATGAATAATTTTGTTATTTTGGATAATTGGCTAATTTTGGCGATAACTTTTTTCTTATGAATGAAATTGATTTTGATGTAATCAGGCCTTATTATGATCACGAGATTAGAGAAGCTATACCCCGAATTATAGCTGACCCAACTTTCCATCGAATGATGGATTATTTATTTACGACTGAGAAAAAGGAACTCGTAATATCAAAATTAAAGAGCGCAAAAACAATAAATGAATTTCAGAGCTTATTCACGTTGCCAGTCGTATTATCAATTTTGGATAAAACAACCGATGGAATTACTCATTCAGGGTTTGAAAATCTTAACAACAATACTAGCTGTGTTTATCTCGGTAACCACCGAGACATCGTCCTCGACTCATCAATACTTGGTCTTATACATCTTAAGCTCAGCATTACAACACCACAATCTGCATGGGGTAGTAACCTAATGGTTTCCCCTTTAATTGTAGATTTGGGGAAATCAAATAAAATGATTACTGTATTTAGAGAAGGAAGCCCTAAAGAATTGCTTCAAAACTCTAAACGTTTATCTGCATATATAAGGAAGTCTGTAACAAATCTAAACAAGTCAATTTGGATTGCTCACAGTAAAGGAAGAACGAAAACCGGTTTTGACAAAACTGATGTGAGTATTCTGAAGATGCTTTCATTAGATGGTGATTCAGATGTCAAAAGCAAGCTAACTCAACTCAATATCACACCTGTAGCCATTTCTTATGAGTGGGAACCATGTGATGCAATGAAAGTAAGAGAAATGTATTTATCAAAAGATCGTGTTTATGTTAAGGCTTATGATGAAGATTTTAAAAGTATCATTGGTGGTCTAACGGGTGATAAAGGCAAGGTACATTTAGTTATTGGACCGCAGATTAATGATGAAATAATTAACATCAATGAACAAAATATTTCTAATAACGAATTCATTGGCAAAGTTGCCTGTTTAGTTGATAACCAGATTTATAAGAATTACAAATTATGGCCATCTAACTATTTGGCATACGACATGCTAAACAATTCAATTGAGTTTTCAAAATATTATAACGATAACACCAAAGCAATTTTGGAAAACCGTTATTATAACACAACAAAAATGGCACAGCACGATAACGATGATATTCGTGAATTGTTTTTATTACTATATGCAAACCCTGTAATTAATAAGTTAAAATCTATTTCGTAAATTTGTTACTGCTTTTATTACTGACACGCCAAAATATAAAGATCTGGAAAAAATAAAACAACATTTAAAACAAACCAACCCCTACGTTATATTTTAAAATCTGAAATAATGAAATATGCTTTGGTAACAGGAGGATCAGGCGGAATAGGCGGCGCAATATGTATTCGCCTTTCAGAAGCAGGTTATAACGTTCTGGTACACTATAATTCAAATATCACTTCTGCGAGTAAAACACTTCACCAAATTGAAGATAATGGTGGAGTTGGTAGTTTAATACAATTTAACATAACGAATTATAAGGAAGTAAAAGATGCACTTGAAGTATGGAAACAAGATCATCCTGACGAATATATATCAGTACTTATAAATAATGCCGGCACATCAAAGGATGTGTTGATGGTGTGGATGGAACAAACCGACTGGAGTAGCGTTATTGATACAAACCTTAATGGATTTTATAACATTACTTCAGCACTTATAAAAGACATGGTTATAAATAAATGGGGCAGAATTATTAATGTAGTTTCACTTTCTGGCATCAAAGGGTTGCCCGGTCAAACAAATTATTCAGCTGCAAAAGCCGGAATAATTGGTGCTACAAAAGCACTTGCACAGGAAGTAAGTAGGAAAAATATTACTGTTAATGCTGTTGCACCCGGTTATATTACAACTGAAATGACTAAAGATCTTGATGAAAAACAGCTAAAAAAATTAATACCGGCAAACCGGTTTGGCACACCTGGAGATGTAGCTGAACTTGTCGTATTTCTGGCAGGAGACGGTTCATCATATATAACAGGTGAAGTTATTAACATTAACGGAGGTTTATACACATAAAAATGAACAGGGTTGTAATAACAGGGATGGGGATATATTCAACTATTGGATCAAATCTTGACGAAGTTACAAAATCATTATATGAAGGTAAATCGGGAATAATTTTCGATCATCACAGAAAAGAACTAGGATTTAGGTCAGCCTTAACCGGAAGTATCGAACGTCCAGTTTTGAAAGGTGTGTTACCGCGAAGAATGAGAGTCGGCCTTCCCGAGCAAGGAGAATATGCGTATATTGCTACAATGGAGGCACTTAAAAATGCATTAATAGATGAAGATTTCCTGAATGAAAATGAAGTAGGGATTTTTTATGGTAACGACAGTTCAAGCACGGCTGTAATTGAAGCAGCAGATATAATAAGAGAAAAAAAAGATACAATGCTTATTGGTTCAGGATCGATATTCCAATCGATGAATTCAACTATTACAATGAATCTGAGTGTAATTCTCAAACTTAAAGGCATCAATTTTACAGTTAGTGGAGCTTGTGCGAGTGGTTCACATTCCATTGGCATGGGATATTTAATGATAAAACAAGGATTGCAGGACACTATTATTTGCGGGGGCGCGCAGGAAATCAATCCACTTTCAATGGGTAATTTTGATGCCCTAAACGCTTTCTCTATACGGGAAGATGCTCCAACACAAGCGTCACGACCTTTCGATAGAGACAGGGACGGACTCGTTCCAAGCGGAGGGGGAGCAACGGTTATTCTTGAAAACTACAATTCGGCAGTAAAAAGGGGTGCACCTATTTTAGGTGAAATTATAGGTTATGGTTTCTCATCAAATGGGGATCATATATCTGTACCAAATGTTGATGGTCCGGTACGGTCACTTGAGAGAGCCATAAAAGATGCCCATATACAACCTGGTGATATTGATTATCTGAATGCTCATGCAACATCCACACCCGTTGGAGATCTGAATGAGGCAAAGGCAATTTACAAGGTGTTTAACAAAGGAAGGGTTCCGATAAGTTCAACTAAAAGTATGACTGGCCATGAAATGTGGATGGGCGGCGCTAGCGAAGTAATATACTCAATGCTAATGGCACAAAATTCTTTTGTTGCACCAAACATAAATTTTGAAAACCCTGATGAAGATTCTGCCAAACTAAATATTATAGCAAAAACAACTGAACATAATATTAATACCTTCCTATCAAACTCATTTGGATTCGGCGGAACAAATTCAACGCTCATTATACGAAAATTGTAATATGTTTTTTGCAGAACAGGTTACAAAAAGATTATTACATTAAAAATAATTATTAACTTTGTAAGCTTATATACTACAACGATTAACAAAATAATGGGTAGAGAGGAAATTACTGAAAAAGTAAACCAGTTTTTAATTGAGGAGTTTGAGCTGGAAGAATCGCAGCTCGTGCCTGAAGCAATGATGAAAGACGATCTTGACATCGAAAGTCTTGATTTTGTTGATATCGCCGTAATTATTGAAAAAGAATTTGGATTGAAGGTTACAAGTGATGATATGGTAAAAATTATTAAACTGGAAGACCTTTACAATTACATTCTGGATCATTCCAAAAACTAATGTCGACCTGGAAAGGCAAATCAAGGGGAGGATTAGCCGGTTACCGGATTTTCATTTATTTATTAAAAAACTTTAACCTAAAGATCGCTTATTTTATTCTTCACTTTGTTGCCTTATATTTTGTTCTGTTCGCACCCAAAGCCCGTAAACCAATGTATTATTATTTTAATACTATTATAGGATACGGTTTCTTTAAAACAGCATACTACCTTTATCTTAACAACTTAACATTCGGCAAAGTGCTTATTGATAAAGTTGTACTAATGGCTGGTTTAACGAACAAATTTACATTTAGTTTCGATGGTGAAGAACATCTTCATGATATGGCTAATAATGAAGGTGGACTTATTATAGGCGCTCATATTGGAAACTGGGAAATAGCAGGCCATATGCTCGATAGAATAAAAACACGGGTTCATATTGTAATTCTTGATGCCGAACACCGAAGGATTAAAGCGCTGCTTGATAATGTTATGACTAACAAAAACATGAACTTCATAACAATTAATGACGATATGTCGCATCTTTTTCAAATAAAAGAGGCATTATTAAAAAATGAAATAGTTGCTATACATGGTGATCGGTTTTTACCAGGATCAAAAACTATCTCATGTAATTTTCTTGGAAAAAATGCGAAATTTCCAACAGGCCCTTTCTATATTGCCATGAAATATAAAAAGCCTGTAACCTTTGTTTCGGCTGTAAAACAACCAAACAAACACTACCATCTAACAGCTACCCAGGCTAAGTTGTATGAAAATTCTAATAATATTAAAAAAAGGGATGAAGTTTTGAAACAAATGATAGTTGATTATGTTGAGCAACTTCAAATAACTCTTTATAATCATCCCGAACAATGGTATAATTATTATTATTTTTGGGAAACAAAGCAACTTAAAATATAAAATATGCCACAAAGACCCGAAGGCTCAAAGATCCACAAAGAAATTTTAATGAAAAAGATATGAATAACTATGGCTCGGATATAAAGTCAGCACTTCATGCGAAATATGATGCTCAGAAAATAGCATTTGCACCTATTATGTTTCAGGCAGCCCGTGCTCTACGCAATCTTGGAATTCTTGAATACCTGTTAAAAAACAAGCGAAAAGGTGCCAGCATTGAAACCGTTGCAAAAGCTCTTAAAATTTCGGTTTACGGCACAAAAGTACTGTTGGAAGCTGGATTGAGCTTGGAAATGGTTATGATTAAAGATACAAGGTACCATATAACTAAAACCGGATATTTCATTCTTAGTGATGAACTTACAAAAGTGAATATGGACTTTACTCAGGATGTTAACTACTTAGGCATGATGCAACTTGAAGAATCCATTCTAAAAGGTAAACCTGAGGGACTTAAAGTTTTTGGAAATTGGGATACTGTTTATGAAGCTCTTTCCGACCTACCTCTGAAAGTCAGAAATAGTTGGTTTGCTTTCGATCATTACTATTCCGATTATGCTTTTCCTGAAGTGTTACCACACATTTTCAGATCAAAACCAAAGAAGATTCTTGATGTAGGTGGCAATACAGGCAGGTTCTCTATCTACTGCGCTGAAAACAACGAAGATATCCACCTGACTATACTTGACCTGCCAGGACAAATTAAGGATGCTAAAGTTAGTATATATAATGCTGGTCTTGACAATAGAATTTCCACAAAATCACTGAACCTCCTCGATAATTCAATCCCATTCCCTACAGGCTATGATGTCATATGGATGAGTCAGTTTTTGGATTGCTTCTCACAAGAAGAGATATTAGGTTTACTTAAGCGGTCATATAATGCACTTGACAATGACGGAGCTCTTTATATTCTTGAAACTTACTGGGATAAACAAGAGTTTGAAGCATCTACTTACAGCCTTCACGCCACCTCACTATATTTTACAGCTATCGCCAATGGTAACAGCCAAATGTATCATTCAAATGATATGGGAAAGCTTATTGACAAATCAGGGCTTTATATTGAAGATGTTGTTGAAAACATCGGTGTAAGCCATACGCTTTTTAAATGTAAGAGAAAACAGTACTAATTTAAACCTTAAACTTTGGCTTTTATATTACCCATAGCAATGATGTTCTATTATGTTTTTAAGAGGAAGAATATCTAATATTATTCATAATTAAAAAAAAGAAAACTATGAACAAAGAAAAAATTAATGAGGAATCTCAAATTCAAAAATCCATAAAAACTGGATTAAGATTTGGTTTTATTGCGCTTCTATTTGTGATGAGTTATTTAATTTTAAAACCGTTTATTGGCCCATTAATATGGGGCATCATCATTGCAGTCGCATTATTTCCACTCCATAAACGATTCTCAAAGGCATTGGGAAATAAAGAAAAACTGTCAGCAATTATTATAGTACTGATTACCATAATCCTGCTGGTTATTGTTCCCTTGGCATTGTTTACCGAATCTACAATTGAAAGTGTAGAATCGATCTCAAAGAAAATGGAGGCTGGAACTTTATCTATTCCACCTCCTGATGTAGCAGTAGAAAGTTGGCCAATAATTGGGAAACCGATTTATCATACATGGAAGCTGGCTTCGCATAGTATTAGTAGTGTATTTGTAATGTTTGAGCCTCAGCTTAAAGAATTTGCACCTAAATTACTTTTGGCCGTGACAGGTATGGCAAGTACTGTTTTTTTGTTCATTATTTCAATAATCATCGCAGGAGCATTACTTATAAATACTAAAACTGCAGAAAAAACTGCTATATCTGTTTTCAAGACTCTTGCTGGTGAAGGAGGCGAACATTTTGCTCCCCTTGCCAGTGCTACTATCAGGAGTGTTGTTAAAGGTGTGCTCGGAACAGCGTTTATTCAAGCCTTTTTTATAAGCATTGGTTTATTTGTAATCGATTTTCCAGGGGCTGAGATAGTTTCAATAATAGTGTTATTTGTAGCTATTATTCAGTTACCGGTGGTATTAGTACTAATTCCCGTAATATTATATGTATTTACTTATGCCGGCACAACTGTTGCTGTAATTTTCACCATCTGGGCTGTGTTCTGGAGTTTTTCTGATAATATAATAAAGCCTATGTTAATGGGTAGAGGTATGGATATACCGATGCTCGTAATATTACTGGGAGTTATTGGAGGTATGATAATGGGTGGCATTATAGGCTTATTTATTGGAGCTGTTCTTCTCGCATTCTCATACAAAGTGTTTCAGGCTATTATTCAGCCTGATTAATACTACAAAACATGGTTATCACAAATTTCTTTACATTTGTAATCACTGCACCAAAACATATACAAATGAAAAAGATAACAACTACTATTTTACTTTTTGCTTTGTTTTCAAATCCTAAAGTACTTATCAGCCAGGGAAAATGTAAAGTACTATTAGCTTCAATTTCTGAGACTTATGAAGGAAAATGTAAAAAGGGCCTGGCAGTTGGTATTGGAATTGCCACAGGTATTGACAAATATGACGGGCGTTTTCGTCAGGGATATCCTCATGGAAAGGGAACATATACCTGGGCTTCTGGTGATGAATATATCGGTGAATGGGACTATGGTAAACGACAAGGTGTAGGAACATACATTTTTAGTTACAGCGGAAAGGATAGCATCCAGACTGGCATTTGGAAAGATGACCGGTATACTGGACCCGTACCTCCTCCACCAAATGTAATCCGATCGTACAACCTTCAAAAATATTCGTTTCGTAAGTTGGGTGATTTAAATAAGTTAAGTATTGAAATATATATGAATGGCACTATTAATTCAACTATTGAAAACCTGCGAATTTTTTCATCAAATGGCTCATACCAGAATATTGGTCAGAAAATTGTTTTTGACAATATCTTCTTTCCGGCAACTTTTAAAATAACATATGTTACGTGGAACAAGTTACATACTGCAAAACATGAAGTAATATTTGAGTTCGAGATATATGAGCAGGGAGATTGGCTGTTAAAATTGACAAATTAACCAACAAAAAAACGGGCTGCTATAATTAATTATAACAGCCCGTTTTTGTGTGATAAATATTTTAATACTCATCTTCGTTAAAAAAGAAATCTTCTTTAGTAGGATAATCAGGCCATAAATCTTCTATTCGATCATATGCTTCCCCCTCATCCTCTATTTCCTTAAGGTTATCAATTACTTCCGGTGCAGTACCTGTGCGTATTCCCCATTCTATCAATTCATCTTTGGTTGCCGGCCAGGGTGCATCTTCAAGTTTTGATGCTAGCTCTAAAGTCCAATACATACTCAAAATTTTTTGCAAAAATAATTTTTTTTTGAACTAATACTAATAAAATAGAAAAATGTTGCAGTTCCTTTAAATACGAGGCTTCCAAAGTATTTCCTTTGCATTGTTATCTTGTCCGATTTTTCTGGAAAGAACAAAAAGATAGTCAGAAAGTCGGTTTAAGTATGCCAATATGAAAGGATTGATATTATGTTCTTCACTTAGTTGAATAACAATCCGCTCAACTCTTCTGCAAATAGTGCGAGCAATATGACAATAAGAAACAATTGTGTTACCACCTGAAAGCAGGAATGACTTTAGTTCGGGGAGTTCTTTAGTCATACTGTCAATTTCATCTTCCAAAAAATGAATATCTTTCTCTGATATTTCAGGTATTAGATTTTTACTGACAGAAGTGTCACAAGCGAGAATGGATTCAATGGTAAACAATCTGTCCAGTACTTCAACGAGATCATTGGCAATCTTTGTTCCAACTTCCTGATCACGAATTAAACCAATCCATGAACTTAATTCATCCACGGTTCCATAGCAATGTATACGCAAGTCGTACTTTGGCACACGTGTACCGCCAATTAAAGCCGTTGTTCCGCTGTCGCCAGTTTTTGTATAAATCTTCATGCGTTTATATACCTAATACCATATTCCCCTTATACCTTATTCCACGTTTCTCTTTTTCCCTTATGCCTTCCCCCTACTTTACAAACTCTGCCAAATTGTAATCTTTAACTGTTTTAACATTTTTGTTTATTTCATCCGATGCTATATAACCATCTAACATCCTGATAATTCGATGTGCATGTTTGGCAATATCCTCCTCATGAGTTACAACTATAATTGTGTTACCCAGCTTATGAATTTCTTCCAGCAAGCCCATAATTTCTATTGAAGTTTTTGAGTCTAAATTTCCTGTTGGCTCATCTGCAAGAACTATGGAGGGATTGTTAACTAAAGCCCGTGCTACAGCCACACGCTGACGTTGTCCGCCTGAAAGCTCATTTGGTTTGTGATTCATACGATCAGCAAGCTGAACACTTGCTAATGTTTCTTCAGCCCGTGCAATTCGTTGTGACTTATTAACACCTGCATAAACAAGTGGCAACATTACATTTTCGCGTGCTGTTGATCGTTGCAACAAATTAAATGTTTGAAAAATAAACCCAATTTCTCTGTTTCTAACGTCAGCAAGCTCATTGTCGGTCATTTTACTAACATCCTGTCCGTTAAGATGATATGTGCCTTTTGTAGGTGTATCAAGGCAGCCGAGGATGTTCATTAATGTTGACTTACCGGAACCCGATGGTCCCATAATCGCAACAAATTCATTTGCATTGATATTTATGTTTACTTCACGTAAAGCTTTAACTGTTTCGGTACCCACCTGAAAAAACCGAGATATATCCTTAAAATCAATTATACTTTTTTGCATGTATTAGTTATATTAAAAGTTCAATTATTTATAGTATGATATGACAAAATCCTGTTTCTCAATCCCTTTCCTGAAAAATACCAGACCAAACCAAAAAAGGTCAATTGTAACACTCACTCTTGCATCTTTCTTAATAGCTTCCCAAGTGCTTTCCATATCTGTTGACCAGTGAATATCATCGAAAACAAATATACTATTTTCGTTTGATAATTGTACACATTTCTCAAAATACCTTAGTGTTGGCTCTTTACGGTGATTTCCATCAAAAAAAACAAAATCCAGGCTATTAAATTTTTTGAGTGCATCATCCAAAACAACATCAAAATTCCCGACAGCAATCTCTATCTTCTCTAATCCTAATTTAAAGAAAAATTCATTTGCATGTGAAGCTAAATTGGCACAGCCTTCCATAGTTACCATTTTACTTTGCGGGTTTCCACTTTTGATGTAGGCAGCACTTATTCCTGCTGCGGTTCCAAACTCAAGAATGCTTTGAAATTTATAATATTTTGTAATTCTATAGAGAAGCTTTAATCTTGATTCACTATGTGACCGTGAACGAACAATTTTTCCTAGTGTTAATATTTTTGTTTTATATGCTTTTTTACCCGCACCTACGCCAAAATCAACAGTTTCAACAGGGTCGTTACTGGATGCTAATTGATTTCTAAATTTCCACAAAGTACCGTAATCATTGTATTCTTCTTTATCTTTTAGTATGTTGTTTATAAAATCGAAAATAAATTGCGAATGGATTCTGTATCTTGTTTTGGCATTAAGGCGAAATTTTAAATATCTAGTTAAAAATAGTAGATGCTTCATTTATTTGCATGTTTCTGTTAGTCAATACTTTTTAACGTTAATTTTTAATTACCTGTAAGTAATTTTATTTGCATAAAAAACAACTCTGGTTGCATCATCTCCAAGAGTACGATTTTTAAGTTTCTGATAACCATAAATTAAAAAATAGTCGTCATACCAGCTAACAATATGGTTGTTTTCGTCCTGCGATACCCTGTCTTGCGGGAAATCTGTTCCTATTTTCATCCTCGATCTATCAATATCAACAGGACCAACAATAGTTTGCGAAACAACATAGCCATTATTTACATAAGCCATAGTTATATAATTTGCATCCTCAAAAACTACTGAATTTCGACGAGTTGAATAAGTAAGTATATCTTCGATTAAAAAGTCATTATTCCAAAGCAAAGTACCATCATTGGAAATGCCGGCAATAATAACATCGTAAAATTCATATCCGCTAAAGATATTATATGTATAAGGATAAGGTCTGCCATAAAAATTGTAATCCATACGAGTTTCGGTTTTATAGTATGGCCGATAAGCTTCAGCCGAAAACACATAAACATTGTTTGCATCTTTAAATACTGATGGTTCGGATAAATTAAATGAAGCAGTAATTAATTGGCTGACGCGACCCGATTGACTACTATCCTCAGATACTTTAATTCGTGTAATATCTCTAGGGCTAATTGCACCTGCAATATTGTTAAATCCAATGAAATCATAATAATAAAGTGACAATTGTTTTTCATCTTTGATTTTTAGAAAAAACAAACCTGTACTCTTAGCATCTTTTTCCTCTTCAATATCTTTAAAAGATAATGTACGTCCAGCTACAATATCATATGTTCCAAATATAAGAAGTTCATTATTTTCTTGTGGCACAAAAAGATAGTCTCTAAAATATTTCAGGGCCTCAGTATTTTGTATATTAATTTCTGATTGCTTATTTCCATCGATAGAGTAACTAAGCACGTGATCTGTAATATATCGTCGATCTCTATTTTGCTTAATTGCCACGTAAAAAATACCACGATCCCTGTCGGCATACAAAGCTTCAATAAAACCTTGCACACCTTCATCTATATGTACAGGTTGCACATCCCCTGTACTCAGGTTTATAAAAACGAGGTCAGTTTCGAATTTTTTCTGATTTAAAGCCAAGCAGGCTGTATTACCAATAATATCAAACCCGGCTACTTCCGACTTTAATGGTATTGAGCCCGATATTCGCGCAAATGTTTGTTGATCAATATTGTAGGTTACTATTTCATAAAAACCGTATTCAAATCTTTCCCTGTTAATATTCCTAAATAGGAGGTAGATGTTTCCATTAATGCTTTGCGATGAAATAAATTCAATTTTATCAGAGAGTGGTACAAATTTCAACCAAAGTTGCTTAAGATCTGTATCAAATAATCCGAAGTACCATTTTCTCTTTTTTTCTTCGTTAACTTCTTTACTCTCGTAGAAAACTAACATGCCATTATCACCCAAAGTTTCTACATGGAATTGTTCAACATCTATATCTGAAGGAACCTCAAACCGAACAGCATCGAGTTTTTGAGCATAAGAATTATGCACATATATAATAAAGACAAATATTAATATTTTGTTAAACATTTTCAAGCTGTATATTTATTTTGCTAACGCATAATAACTGATAAAATTACAAAAAAGGAAATGATTTTAGTTTTTATGACTTAAATTATACGGCAAAAAAAATCCTGCCTTCTCAATTTGCAGGCAGGATTTTTTATTACAGTTAATCTTACTATCTAACAGATAGTTTCCCTGTTGATTTGAGTCCGCTATTACTTATAGTTTCAACAATATAAAGTCCACTGCTAAGTGTTTCAATTTCAATTGAATTTGTTCCTTTAATTATATCCATCTCTAAGATTAACTTACCCGTAATACTTATAATTCTTATTTCTCCAGGTTCTGTTGATTTAACATTTAGTTTATTTGAAGCCGGATTAGGGTATACATTTAGTTTTGAAATATTCTCATTTCCAATACCTGTGTTCAACATACCTAGCACTTCGGCATTATCAACTTCCCAGGTTGATGCATCGCTTGATGTGCTATTATACAGGAAAGCAATATATGTAGCATCGCTTGCAAAGGCTGTTATATCGAATGTTCCTGCATCATTAAACGACCAACTACCCGGGTCGGGAAAAGTATAATTACTAGTTATATCATCCCATGTTGCTGTATTAGGATTACTAGATCCATCATAATCAGTTGATATTAGGATAAATAAACCATCGTTTGTAGCATAATTTCGTGCATGGTCAAAACCAAAAGTTATATCAGTATAGCCCATTAAATCAAGTTCTGGTGAAATTAACCAGTCTTCATTTGGAACAGGGCCACCGCTGTATCCATTTGCTTTTGCACATCCAGGGGGGTTACCATAATCGGCCCACTCCCAAATCTGATCTCCAGTAACACTATAGCCTGTCCAGTTTCCAAGTCCTGTGTTGAAGCCTTCAAAACTAATTATTGCAATATTTGCAGTAGTAGCATTTGCTGTAGGAGAAGTTCCATCAGTTTTATAATCGATATTGGAGCCGGCATTAGTAAAAGGATAAATAGTAAATGAGTATGTTGAATTAGTTTCAAGTCCTTCAAATATATATTGACCAACGCCATAACCAACATTTACTGATACTTTGTTATCAGACCAATCCAAATCATTAGCAACCGGAACACCATCAACAGGAACGTCAAAACTCGGACTTGATGTCTTGTCTCCCAAAATCAGATAACCTAATGGTAGCTGAGCTCCGATAGATTCTGTCCAGGAAACATTAATATTCAAACCAGAAGTTGTGGCAGCAAACATTGTTGGGTAGTTTGATGGTTCAGGATCGAGTGCGCCGCCCAGTGACTGACCGTTATTTTCCAATCCTGGTGTTTCAGAAGCAGGAGGTTGCCATGCGAAATCAGGATAAGAAGTACCTGATCCCGTTAATTGCAACGACTCACCGATAGGCGTAGTACCTTCTTCCAATACTCCTATATCAGTAGAGATTACACCGATTGCAGGGCCATCTGTTGCTGCAAATACACCTTCATAGCTTAAAAACTGACCTGTAATAAGTGTTCCCTGATATACAAGTGCAAGCCCATCAGGAGCTCCATTTTGAATAGAGGTTGGATACCAGTAGTAAATAGTGAAATTATCAACAGTGGCACCAACTGTAAAATTATCAACAGTTTGACTGTCATAAACGCCTCCGTTATTTCCATTGTATAAGTAAACTGCAAAATCAGATAATGCGTAGCTTCCGGGGTTCTCTATAACAATCTCAAGGAACTCGCCTACATCAGCACCGGCATTATCATAATGAAGTTCATTTATCCAGGTATTTTGTGCCTGAATGTTTATGTTTCCCAGAAACAAAACTACCAGAAACAGGAATAAAACTTTGTAAATCTTTTTCATCTTTATAAATTTTAATTTAATATTTTTCAATTGAGTTATTATTTAGCCAAGTTTAACAAACCAGATGTTAGCTGTTATAACTGCACACCTGGTTCGTTAAATTAATATTTGGCAACAACTTACAAACTATCTAATAATAAGTTTTTTGACAAGAATATTATTTGATGAGTTATCAAGTAAGCGTACAAAATACAAGCCACTGTGGAGACTGGAAATATTAACCTGCGAAGTTTTATTTATTGTATTTTTATAAACTTCCTTGCCAGTTATATCCATTATTACAACATCTACAATAACGTTTTCAGCAAATTGAATCGTAAATATGCCATCGGTTGGGTTAGGATAAATCATAACTGAATTTGAACTAACTTCACTTATATCAGTTACTATTATTGAAACAACGTTCGAAGGATCAGATTCACCTCCATCATAAACAGCAGCTACATAATAATCGTGAGAGCCGATTGTAGGTTCAGGATCGTTATATTCAGTTACTTCAACTATTGTTGCGTTTATCTGAATATCATCGCGATATACATTATAACCTAAGAGATCTCTAAAATTATTATATTGGTTGGTAATTGGTTCTACAATCTCAACATTGCCATAATCTTTTGGATGAGCAATATTTTCAATTACAGATCTGCCATTGTTAATTTGTGATGAGGTCATGCCTATTTCAGCAATTTTACCATTTGAATACTCAACAATAGCGCGGATCAGGTAGGCTTCTGCCCATTGATCCCATGACGACACATTGTCGAAATCCCAACTTCTGCCATTATTTAAATTAGCATCATAACCAAGGAAAGTAGTAGCATTTATCGATCCAAAACCAACAACAAAATCATCTGTAAAGTTGATATTTTGTGATGATACATCAATTTCCACCCAATCCATATCAACAGCTGTTGCAGTTTCCATGTATATAACTTCTGTACCAGGCTGAGTGCCATCCCATCCATAGATGGTAACGTTAAACGTATTATCACCGGGATCAACTTGTGTGTAAAATTTTAGTGCTAAAACTTTACAATCACTAACAGGCGACATATGAGTTGCCATTGTATAGCCTTCGTAGCTATACGCTCCGGTTGCTATATCATTATCATAAATTAATTCTACAGGACCAGGTGCATTCCATGTAAGTTGCACATCATCATATGGGCCTACAACAGCTTCCAGGTTTGTTGGGGCAGGGAAATCAACAACCTCAATATAATTTTGATATGTTATTTCTGCAGTATTAACTCCATCAGAAACTAGCAATGTTACATCCCATGTACCTACTTCGTTGTAGATTATATATGGTGGAGTTTGCCCAAACCATGATTCAGGAGTACCTCCTTCAAAGGTCCATGTCCATTCTATGGGATTACCTACTGTTAAATCAGTAAATAATACGCTATCTCCAACGGAGACAAATGTTACATCAGCATCGAACCCAGGTAATAGGACAACCTGACAACCAAAACCCGGTGTAGCCCATATTGAATCACCTGCACTATTTACAGCAGCAAAATTAATTGAATGCGTCCAGTTTTCTGGAACTGAATTATCAACATTGGGGTTACATAAGGTAAGCGAGGGTCCATATCCATCCGCCAATGTGTCCCATGGTAAGTAGTCATCGTAAGTTAATGAATCGATTACATTGTCAAAGCTGTCGCGTAGTTCAAGTTTCTCACCGCTATTACTTAAAGCACCTCCTGTCCATTGCCTTGCTTCAACACCAAAAGTGGCAAACATAACTGCAGAATCAACTGACACAAGTAAGTAATTATCAGGTAATAAATCGATACTTGGAAAAATATACTCAATACCTGCCGTAAAGTGAAAACCTGCAAGGTTTACATTTTCAGTTCCATTATTATATAATTCAAGGAATTCCAGCGAATCGGTACCTGACTCGGGAGGATTATACATAATTTCAGTAATTACAATTTCAGGCATAACGTAAGCCTCAATTAGTGAGAAGTAATCATCACTTTCATCATAAGGATTGCCATCTATCATGTTGGTGATTAATATCTTATAATCATTAGCAACATCAAAACTTTCAAATACATACCATGAAAAAGATAGATCAGAAACAGGCATGTTCGACACTAAAAGTACAGGATCTTGTCCATCCCTGATAAGTTCAATCATAATATTACCATCCCAGTCCTCTACTGTCCAGGTAATATCATACGTAGTACCAAGTTCAATGATTTCTCCTCCATTTGGGGTAATTATATTAATAGGAAAGTTAATCGCCCCTGGAGTACCATTATCTTCATGACTGGCTTTCCAGCTTGCAGCTAATGAGTTATCCAGATTAGGGTTAATTAACGAAAGAGAAGGTCCGTTACCATCGGGTTCGGTAGGCCACGGAGCAGTATCATCGAAATTAACAATATCTACAAGCAAATAATTGGCATTCCAAACTCTTACGGCATCACCTGTATTGTTAAGTCCAAAATATCCTGTTCCATCGTAATCAGGTGTAAATGGGAAAGCACCTCCGGTTGAAACGGAAATGGTAAAATAGCTACCAGGCGCAACACTATACCCTGCCGGAATAACAATGTGCGGATTCGTTGCACTATTATCACATACCTGCCAATTTTCCAGATCAATTGTTTGGTCTGTATTATTGTATAGTTCAATCCACTCTTCATCAGTACCTATCGAGTTATACATAATTTCGTTGATCACAAGATCAACCAAATCAGGTATTAACCATGTTAATGTTTGTGGTGTTTGATCAGGTACGGTAAATTGCCAATTACCGGCAATCCAGTTATGCTCGGTGTCGTTAACACCCCACTCCCAGGTATTGGAACCTCCATCAACAACAAGATCAAGTTGACATGTCCATATATGGTCACCAGCAACAACATCACCATGTGTTCCATCATCATAAAACGCTGAATGTTCGTCACCTCCACCCCATGATGGATCGTACTGTCCGCTAGCATCCCAGCTTCCTTTTAGAAAGAAGCCGTCATAATTCATGCTGGCAATATCTTCAACAATAAAAGTAATTAAAGCAGTATCTGGTGGTGGGCCGGATATTAAAGTAATATTATTTGGGAAATCATAAGTGAAGGTTGTTGGATTAACTCCATCGGTTAAGAAAGCTACATTACCCCCCGTGCTTTGATCCCAATTATGATTTAAAGTAACTTTTCCTTCATAATTACCTGCAGGAATTGTTAAATCAACAGTAAAAATATCATCTCCATCAGGATCAGTCATTTCACCCATCAATTCACCCGGATCCCAGTCGTTACCTCCAATTGCCGACATAAAGTTACCGGCTATAACAGGATTCATGTGTGTTACAAGTTCGGCAGTTATATTTGCTTTCCAGGTAACATCTTCGGTTCCGGTTAAAATAACATGCTGATTGTTACCGGGATAATTTGGAGCAGACCAGTCATTGCCCTCAAGCACCTTGTATTCATGATCACCAGCATCAAGAGATTTTATTAACTCATATAAACCATTTGCATTTAAGGCCATAACATAGTCAGGATTGGTAGTGTTCCATCCATTCATTGATCCAACAATACGTGCTGCGGCTGCAACGGGAACAATATCTGCCTGCTCACGTGGATTAATACGATAATATGGACCTACACTGTGCCAATCAACAACACCGCTAATACTACCGTATGTTTCTCCAATATTAAGAGTTATACCGCCAAACTGATATGCAACATTATCACCAACATGAAATATATAAGTTGTTGAACCATCCGACCAACTACATGTATAATCATAATCAACATATGAATCAACCGTAAAGTTTTCGATAGTTACGAGTTGACCTTCCCATTTTTCACCAGGTTCAGTATCAACAGGAATTGTTTCATTAATATCAGAGCCAGATATTATGTCGGGGCCATATGGTGAATTTCCACTTGATAAGATTGAAATCAACTCAGGGTATTCTAACTCCGACAAGCCATTATAGGTAGTTCTGTTCGCGCAAAGTATTATTTCATCACCCACATCTACCAAGCCATCGAAACTACTGCTATAAATTAAAACACCATTATATGCACCGGCAGCATCACTAAACCACACGTTATTGTAGTCATCATCAGCACTCACAATACCCTGGAAAGTAGCTATTTCAGTATTATTCATTGTGCCTCCCGGATTTGTAGTATTTACGAAAGCAACTGGCATTATGCCTGCATAAAAGTCGTAATTATCTGCATTAGCAGCATCAGCAATATTATCAACAGTAATATCACCAGCCATATTTACTGAAGCCCCTGTTAAGTGAACCAAGCTAGAGTTTGATCCATCTATAGTTGCTCCGGAAAAAGTAATTGCCGTGGTTCCCGTTAATGAATAATCTGCTGGATTTACTGTTGATACACTTGCTGAATAAAGAATATCCATTGCTGTTTCGCTAATGGCATATGCCTTATTTATCTCAAGAGAAGTAATCTCAACAAAATCTGCATCGTCAACATAAACAGTAGCTGTACCAGGCCAACCTGAAACATCATAAACTCTAATTTCAATATGAGCTTCAACTGCTCCAACCGCTGCCGTTTGTGAACCACTGGATAATTCTTGCCAGTTAGGTGAGTCAACTGTGTAATCCCCATAAAATCCGGAAATAAAACTCCCGGAAACATCAAACCACCTAACGGCTACTCTTGCTCTACCACCAGGATCATTATCTAATGCCCAGAACGAGAAATTATAATTATTTCCAGCTGTAACAGCAATATATTGTTCCAAATAAACAGTTGATGTTGTTGTCCAGGTTAGGTTAGTGCTATAAGTACCTGTGCGTACAATTGTTGTTTCCTGTGCGCCTGTAAGGCTCGTACTAGTAACATCCCAGTTATCAGCTGGGCCGGGTGCACCGTTAATGGTCCAACTTTCGAACCCTCCATTTAAAGCTAAATTTTGTGCAGTTCCAATCATTGCAAAACCAAAAATTAAGAACATCAAAAAGGTTGTTAAAATTGTAAATTTCTTCATAAGTATTATATTTAAATTAAATTATTAGTAATTTCCGAAAAGGACAACTAAATTATAATTATACGGTATATAATCAATAAGAATTACGATATTAGTTATTAACATCACGCTGAAGGAACTTAATGTAGTCTTGATAGTAAACAAATATCTAATATCCAACGATTGAGAAGACAATTAAGTTGACTTTTTTATATTCGATAGTTAGTTCATGTCGATAACCTACCAATCGCTCAAAACTACTTTTTCCACCTTTTTGCAAAATAATACTCCAACTTATGAAATTTAAAATTTAAATGCGTTTCAATTAATAAAAAAAGGGCCCTGCAAATTAACACAGTAGCCCTTCTTATTGAAAAATAGTTTAATCTTATTTATCGTCAACTTCTTCAAAGTCGACATCGGTAACTTCATCATCCCCTGAATTAGCGTTTGGGTCGCCAGATCCAGTACCACCTTCAGGTGCAGCACCTGGCTGACCCTGAGTATTCTTATACATCGCCTCACTAGCCGACTGCCAAATGGTATTCAGCTTATTCATAGCATTATCTATAGCGGTTACATCCTGGCTTTTATGTGCATTTCTAAGCTCCTCAAGTGCTCCCTCAATTTCTGATTTTTTATCAGCAGGGACTTTATCGCCATATTCTTTCAACTGTTTTTCAGTCTGGAAGATTAACGCATCGGCAGCATTCAGTTTATCAACTCTTTCACGTTCAGCTTTATCCGAATCAGCATTTGCTTCAGCTTCGGACTTCATTCTTTTGATTTCTTCGTCAGATAATCCTGAAGACGCTTCTATCCTAATGCTTTGTGATTTGCCAGTTGCTTTATCCTTTGCTGAAACATTCAGAATACCATTCGAATCGATATCAAAAGTAACTTCAATTTGCGGAACACCACGTGGTGCAGGTGGAATACCATCTAGATGGAATTTACCTATACTTTTGTTTTGATTTGCCATTGGGCGTTCACCCTGAAGAATGTGTATTTCAACAGATGGTTGATTATCAGCAGCGGTTGAGAATGTTTCTGTTTTCTTTGTAGGTATAGTAGTGTTTGCCTCGATTAATTTAGTCATTACACTTCCCATTGTTTCGATACCCAGAGTAAGAGGAGTAACATCAAGTAAAAGTACGTCTTTCACCTCACCTGTTAATACGCCTCCCTGAATAGCAGCACCAAGGGCAACTACTTCATCAGGGTTTACACCCTTCGAAGGTTCTCTTCCAAAAATCTTTTTAACAATTTCTTGAATGGCAGGTATTCTGGTTGAGCCACCTACAAGAATTACTTCATCGATATCCGCAACATTTAAGCCGGCATCTTTAAGTGCATCTTTACAGGGTTTAATAGTTTCCTGAAATAATTTATCAGCAAGCATTTCGAATTTAGCTCGTGTAAGCTTTTTAACAAGATGCTTTGGAACACCGTCAACTGGCATTATATATGGCAGATTTATTTCAGTTTCAGTACTGCTTGATAACTCAATCTTAGCTTTTTCGGCTGCCTCTTTTAAACGCTGAAGTGCCATAGGATCTTTTTTAAGATCCAGACCTTCGTCTTTTTGAAACTCATCAGTTAACCAGTCGATTATAACATGATCAATATCATCACCACCAAGGTGGGTATTACCATTAGTAGATTTTACTTCAAAAACTCCATCACCTAATTCAAGTATAGAGATATCGAAAGTACCGCCACCAAGATCAAATACAGCGATCTTAGCATCGTCTTTTTTCTTGTCGAGACCATAAGCCAAAGCGGCGGCAGTTGGCTCGTTTATGATCCTTTTTACGACTAATCCGGCAATCTCACCGGCTTCTTTTGTGGCCTGACGTTCAGAGTCGTTAAAATATGCCGGAACAGTAATAACTGCCTCACTAACCGAATGGCCTAGATAATCTTCGGCGGTTTTCTTCATTTTCTGAAGGACCATTGCCGATATTTCTTGTGGAGAATATAAACGATCTTCAATTTTAACTCTTGGAGTATCATTGTCACCTTTTACTACTTTATATGGTACGCGTCCAATTTCTTTGGTCATTTCGCTGAACTTGTTACCCATGAAACGCTTAATGGAGGATACAGTTTTTGCTGGGTTAGTGATAGCCTGTCGTTTGGCAGGGTCACCAACTTTACGCTCACCATTTTCAGTAAATGCAACAATCGAAGGAGTTGTACGACGCCCTTCGCTGTTAGGGATTACAACAGGCTCGTTACCCTCCATTACAGCAACGCATGAGTTTGTTGTTCCTAAGTCAATTCCAATTATTTTTCCCATAATATTATTATTTTTTATTTTCAACTTTTGATTCTGTGGTTTATTTGTCAATGATTATGCCAAAAAAGAAAGTAATAACAAATATGACAACTCCATACTGTGCCATTCCAATATTTATAGGAATTGGACGGCAAAAATGACAAAAAGGCAGGAATGATATATTAACGTGGAATGGCGTTATAGGGTTCGGGTTCAACGAGAAATTGCAAATTCGAAGCCCGAAACTTTATTTGGAACCTATTTACTTTTAAACTTAAATCCCAGATCGTAATCCTCAATTAAATCTCTTTCGGTAGTTGAGGAAACTAATATGGATTTCATAATTGTATGTCGTGATGCAAAAACACCCGATCCACCTACAATATTTGAGTAAATAGGAACTTCTTCCAACAAATTTCCGCCACCAGAATTAATATCCAAATAAGTAGCAAGCACTTGCGAACCGCAGGCGATGGTAATATCTACATCATCAACCCATCTCTCAACATTTGGTATTGACTCAAGTTCGCTCTGTATCAGGCTGAAAAAACCAGGACCAGAATATCCAACTTCAAGCGATTCACCTCCATTAGCTGTTTTCGAACTTCTCACTCCAAGAAACCAATTAACAGACTTTCTTAAAGTATCGGCATAACCAGGAGCCAACTCTTGATAATTGAATCTCAACGACACCTCATAGCGTTTTCCATTTTTAGCAGAGCCCCATTCAATACTTCCATCAAATGTTGGTGAAAAAGCTATACGGTTAATTGGTTTGCTTATGTTAAAATTATCAACAAGTTGCGTTGATGCGGTTAAAATCTCATCCGTTTTATTTATAGATAATGTATATTCGGCATCTTTATCCAAATTGCCTACTGCGTAATATACTACCTGATTAGGTGAATAAAAGGGATTGATGATAATTGTGTCGCCGTTTTCGTTTATGATAATTTCTGTAACAGCTTTATTATGAATAGTTAAAGTATCAAGAATAAGAGGTTCGAGTTCATTCCCATTTTTTTTACCTACTAGCTTTGCACTTAGTTTATACGGGTAATTATTAGAATCGGGGTTTTGTGCAATCAATAGTGCATTACCAGGGCCGGTATATGCTTTGGTGATTTTTACCCATGTTGTGTCTTCACTAATATCAGCCATTCCATAAATAATAGTGATATCTTTATATTCGGCATACATATCAAAATCAGTACTGCATCCTTTAATAATTATCAAGCCTGAGATCAGTAAAATTGCAGATATTATATTTTTCATTTTTAGTATATTCAGCATAACGAATCAAACGGTCAAAATTAGGATTTATTATTTAATCGATTTCCCAGGTATTTCCGCTGTTTAACAGATCATCAACTGATTTAAAAGGTGATGATACTTTTTCATGTTCAATTGAATCCCAAACCTGATCTTCAAATGTTTGGGATTTTACTGCTCTTATCACACCAAGTGCTGATGGCATCTCTGGAGGTGACATACTAGCAAGCATCATATGTATTCCAGGATCTGCTTTTCCAGGATCATGTACAAGTACATCATCAATGCTAACTCCATCTTTACCAACCTCAACAGCTATAAGATGTGTTCCCTCTAATACAATACCTTTTTGATTATCTGATCCGAACAACATTGGTTTGCCGGCTTCCAGAATTAGCTGGTTGTCATTCTTTGTCTCCTTGCTAGTAATAAGCGAGTGGATTTTATTTTGGAATATAACACAGTTGGCAAGAATCTCAACAATAGAAGTGCCTTTAAATTCAGCAGCTTCTTTAAATACATGAGACATTAGTTTAAGATTTGTGTCAATCACTCGGGCAAAAAACTTACCTTGTGCTCCAATAACAAGCTCTCCAGGGTTGAATGGGGCTTCAAAAGTACCCTGAGGTGAAGTTTTCGTTTTTGAACCATGGGGCGTTGTTGGTGAATACTGACCTTTAGTAAGTCCGTATATCTTATTATTGAACATCAAATAATTAATGTCGGGATTACGTCGGGCAATATGTATAAAATGGTTACCTCCAATTGCCATTGAGTCTCCATCTCCTGAAATCATCCAAACACTTAATTTTGGATTTGTAAGTTTAATACCAGTAGCCAAAGCAGCAGCTCTTCCATGAATACCATGAACTCCGTATGTATTCATATAATATGGAAAGCGCGATGAGCATCCAATTCCAGAAACAACAACAAAATCTTCTTTTGGAATTCCAAGCTCTGGAAAAATGTTTTCTACGGCTCTAAGAATAGCGTGATCGCCACAACCAGGACACCATTTTACCATTTGGTCGCTTTCAAAATCCTTTTTAGTAATATTTAGAGTTTTTGTGTCAACTATATTTTCCATTGTTTTATTCGTTTAAAAGTTCGTTAACCTTATCCACAATCTCGGTTACCATAAATGGCAAACCCTGAATTTTATTATATTGGCCATAAGAAAATTCAGGAAACTGCATGCGCAGATAGTTAACAAATTGCCCCATGTTAAGCTCACAAACAACAATCCTTTTATATCTTGAAAATATTTCTTTTGTGTTTTTAGGAAGCGGCATAATGTACTTAAAATGGGCCAAACTCACAGATTTGCCCTCAGCAATAAGCCGTTCAATGGCAGTAAGTAAAACTCCATAAGTTCCTCCCCAGCTTACAAACAGTATATCTGCTTCATCAGCACCAATCACTTCCTGTTTAGGTATATAATTTGCAACGCGCTTTATTTTTTCCTCTCGCAGCTCACTCATACGTTGATGATTGAGAGGATCCATAGAAACATTGCCTGTAATATCTTCCTTTTCAAGGCCTCCAATTCTATGCCTCAATCCCTCTGTACCAGGTAAAGCCCAACTTCTACTCAGTTTTTGATTATCCCGTGCATAAGGTTTATAATTTGCATCATTTGGTTTAACTAATGGAGGAGTAATTTTGGGAAGGTCGCTAATTTTAGGTATTTTAAAAACTTCCGAGCCATTTGCTATTGAGCCATCAGTGAGAAGGATAACAGGAGTCATGTGTTCTAACGTCAGTTTCGAAGCTTCAAAGGCTGAATAAAAACAATCAGCAGCACTAGACGCAGCCATAACAATTACCGGAGATTCACCATTACGACCAAATAACGCCTGCATTAAATCACTCTGCTCCGATTTTGTTGGTAAACCGGTAGAAGGGCCACCACGCTGAACATCAACTATCACTATGGGTAATTCGGTAATTACAGCAAGGCCAATTGCCTCGCTTTTAAGTGAAAGTCCAGGTCCGGATGTAGTGGTAATTGGCAAGGCACCAGCAAAGCTAGCCCCAATTGTTGAAACAATTCCTGCAATCTCATCTTCAGCTTGAAACGTAATAGCCGTAAATTCTTTATGTTTTGATAATTCCTGCAATATTTCGGAAGCGGGTGTAATGGGATAAGATCCAAGAAAAATATTTCGCCCCGATCTTTCAGAAGCAGCTAAAAATCCCCATGCAGTGGCAAGGTTACCTGTAACATTACGATATTTACCTACTGCAAGTGGAGCGGGTTCAACTTTAAAAGTAAAGGCAAAGGCTTCGATAGTGTCGCCAAAGTTATATCCTGCTTCCAGTACTGCTTTATTTGCCTTAATAATTAAAGGGTTCTCTTTAAACTTTGACTCAAAAAAAGAAAATGTACCTTTAAAATCCCTGTTAAACATGTAAAAAACAAGGCCCAGAGCAAACATATTTTTCGACTTTTGAGCTGTTTTATTATCAAGATTAAGATCTTTAACTGCTTCTCTGGTTAAGGTTGTAATTGGGGCCGATATTACCTGATGACCCGCTAAAGATTCATCGGATAATGGATTTGTTACATATCCTGCTTTTGCAAAGTTTTTATCTATGAATTCATCAGTATCTACAATAATAATTGCCTCGTTGGTTATCCATCGCATGTTGGCTTTAAGAGATGCCGGATTCATAGCAATCAATACATCAGCCAAATCACCAGAAGTATGAATATCCGTATGCCCGAAATGAATCTGAAAACCAGATACACCAGCTACTGTACCTTGTGGGGCCCTTATTTCTGCCGGATAATCAGGAAATGTTGCAAAATCATTGCCTGCAAATGCTGTTGAATCTGAAAATAAGCTTCCTGTAAGCTGCATCCCATCACCTGAATCGCCAGCAAAACGGATAACTGCATGCTCCAGTTCTACCACCTTATTTTTCTTTGATATCATTTATGCAATACGTTTAAAATATTCGACAAAAATAATCTTATTTATACACTACGCCATTAGAACTATTATTTTTTTAGCAAAAAAACACAACATATATAATCATTAAGAATACCAGTTTAACGCCTGTTTTTCTGAATGTTACATAGTACAATTATTTAGTAAATTTTAGCATGTATTCAAGAATCTTAATTCTCTCAATTTTATGTTCAAAACTAGATATTAATAACTAAACCACTATGTACTAAAAGTACCATAGGTTTATTGCACGAATGAAATTCGTTTTGAGATTACCTAATCATGGACGGAAGCCAGAAGTTAGAAGTCAGAAGTTGTTACTTCAAGCTTCAAACTCCGGACTTCCGACTTGAAACAATGAAATTTATAGAAACTGAAAGTCTTGCACTAAAAGTGCATACCTGCTTGTCCTCCTTCGGCGGGTAAACCGGCAGAGTATTAACTAACGAATGAGACCAATAAATAACATTAAAAATTTATTAAAAAAAAGGATAAAAAATATGGTATATTAAACAAAGCTATATATTTGCATCGAAAATTATTAATTTTAAATTATTGAAATATGGCTTATATTATTACTGACGACTGTACAGCTTGCGGATCATGTATTGATGAATGTCCTACTGAGGCAATTACTGAAGGAGATATTTATGTAATTGACCCTGATCTTTGTACTGATTGCGGAGCGTGTGCTGATGTTTGTCCAGTAGAGGCAATTCACCCTGAATAAACAATTACAACACAAAAAAACCCGGCAACTCTAATTGGTTGTCGGGGTTTTTTTTACATTTTATTTTTATTTTGAATCATTCTAAATTAACTTGTATTTCATAAGAAATCTTAATTTTGAAAATATTACTTCTTCTTCACAAAATACATTTTATTTGTTTGAGTTAAAATTAATCAACTACCATGGACAGATATAGCTTTATAAATAATTCCGACCCAGCTATAATTGAAGAACTTTACCAAAAATTTAAAGTAACCCCTTTAGAGCTTGACGAAGGGTGGCGGAGTTTTTTTGAAGGGATGGACTTTGCATTTCAAAATTATTCTTTGAATAAAACTGATATGGCGGGTTCTGATGAATTTAAAGTTATAAATCTGATTAATGATTATCGACGAAGAGGGCATCTTTTCACCAAAACAAACCCTGTTAGGAAAAGAAGAGAATATAAACCTAACCTTAGCATCCAGAACTACAAACTTACCGATATTGACCTAAATAGGACATTTGAGGCTGGACATAAAATTGGTATAGGGTCTGCCAAATTAAAAGACATTATTTCTTTTTTAGATAAAACTTATTGCAGTTCTATTGGTGTCGAATATCTATTTATTAGAGATTTAGATATTGTTAACTGGCTTCAAAACCATTTTGAAAGCACAAAAAATAGTCCGGCTTATTCTATTAAGGAAAAACTATACATCCTCGAGAAGTTACGCCGGTCGGTTATGTTCGAATCTTTTCTCCAAAAGAAATTCCCGGGTCAAAAACGATTCTCTCTCGAAGGTGCTGAAGCGCTAATTCCTGCCCTTGATGCAATTATGGAAAAAGGATCAGATATTGGTATTAAAGAATTCATTATCGGAATGCCTCACAGGGGTCGATTGAATGTTCTTGTAAATATACTCAGGAAACCTTTTAAGGATGTTTTCTCAGAATTTGTAGGAATTGAATATGACGACGAAGGACTTCTTGGTGATGTTAAATACCATCTCGGCTACACAATTAACCGCAAATCAAGCTCAGGAAATAAAGTTAAATTTACATTAGCGCCAAATCCTTCTCATTTGGAAGCTGTTGACCCCGTTGTTGAAGGTATAACTCGTGCAAAGATTGATGAAATATATAATGGTGATTCCACCCAGATAGCTCCGATTTTAATACACGGTGATGCATCAGTTGCCGGCCAAGGTGTTGTATATGAAGTTCTTCAAATGCAGGATTTGAAAGGCTATACAACAGGAGGAACCATTCATCTGGTAATAAATAACCAAATTGGATTCACTACCGACTATTTAGATGCAAGATCTAGTACGTACTGCACCGACATAGCTAAGATAACCCTTTCACCGGTTTTTCATGTTAACGGTGATGATCCGGAAGCCCTTGTATATTGCATTCAAACTGCAATGGAGTTTCGTAACAAATTCAAAAAAGATGTTTTTATTGATATCCTGTGTTATAGACGATACGGCCACAATGAAGGTGATGAGCCCAGGTTTACCCAGCCCCTTCTTTATAAAGCAATAGAAAAACATCCGAACCCTTACCAAATATATAAGGAAGAACTTATTAAGCAGGGTGTTACTTCAATTGAAGAATGCCAAAGCGAAGAATTATTATTTAATGCTAAACTAGAAAAGAACTATTTAGAGGGAAAATCACATATAAAAACCACTATTCACAGCTTTTTGGCAGATACATGGAAAGACATAGTAAAAGCTACGGATGATGATTTCATCTCATCACCAAATACTTCAATTGCAAAAGATGAATTAATCCAAATTGTAAATAACTTAACTTCTCTGCCGAATGAAAAGAAATTCTTTCGTAAAAGCATAAGGCTTCAACAACAACGAAAAAAGATGCTTGAGGATGGTGGCAGCTTTGATTGGGCTATGGGTGAGTTGTTAGCCTACGGAAGTCTTGTTAATGAAGGAATTCCTGTTCGCATTAGCGGTCAGGATGTTGAAAGAGGAACCTTCTCCCATCGGCATGCCGTAATTAGCATAGAAGATTCGTATGAAAAATACATCCCGTTGCAGCATATAAACTCTGAGCAGGCAACTTTTGAGATATACAATTCAAGCTTGTCGGAATATGGGGTTCTTGGTTTTGAGTACGGATACTCACTCGCTTCTCCCAATAAACTAACAATTTGGGAAGCACAATTTGGCGATTTTGCAAATACAGCGCAGGTTATATTCGATCAGTTTATAAGCAGTGCCGAGGACAAATGGAATGTAATGAACGACTTAGTGGTACTACTTCCGCATGGTTATGAGGGTCAGGGACCTGAACATTCGAGCGCACGAATGGAAAGATATTTGCTGCTATGCGCCGATAATAACATACAGGTTGCTAATTGTACTACACCTGCCAACTTTTTCCATATTCTGCGCCGACAATTATTCCGTAAATTCAGAAAACCTCTTATTATTTTTACACCAAAAAATTTGTTGCGCCACCCTCAATGCGTCTCGCCGATAAAGAGTTTCACTTCAGGAGGCTTTAAAGAGATTATTGATGATATAACTGCAAATCCTGAAAAAGTAACAAAAGTAATTCTGTGCACAGGTAAAATCTATTATGAGCTTCTTGCAGAAAAGGAAAAGCAAAATGCCGATTATATATCTCTTGTACGCATCGAGCAACTGTATCCATTTCCAAAAGACCAATTATTGGAAAAACTTAGCCGCTATAATAGCGCCAAAACTTATATATGGGTGCAGGAAGAACCTGCAAATATGGGAGCCTGGGGGTTTATTGAAAATACTTTGCAACCTGACCTAAACATAACAGTAATATCGCGACCGGCCAGCGGAAGCCCTGCAACCGGATCGAATAAGTTCCATATAATCAGACAACAAAAGATAATTGATAAAGTATTTGAGCAATGCAATTGTCCGTATATAAACGATGAATGCAAAATGGCCTGTATAGGAAACAAATGGAAGTCGTTTGAAAAGGAATTACAAGAACTTAAAGTAGATAATATTGACAGCAAATTTCATTCAGGTGTAAAACCGTTGGAGTGAAGGACAGATTAAATGAGGGAATGATGTTATGATAAAATTTGTAGACAAAAATTAATATTATGGGAACAACAAATAGCATTTAAACATTCACACATTCAAGCCGTGAAGCAATCACTCATTTAAACATTAGAGCATTCACTCATTAAGCATCATCTAAAAACACTAAAATACCAATAGAATCAAAGATACTAATATGAAAGTAGAGATAAAGGTTCCAAGTCCTGGGGAATCAATAACTGATGTACAAATTGCCGGATGGCTTGTGGCAGACGGCGAACAGGTTGAAGATAATCAGGATGTTGTTGAAATCGACTCTGATAAAGCTACTCTAAGCGTTGCTGCGGGAGCGTCTGGAAAAATTTCGATTTTGATTGAAGAAGGTGAAACAGTTGAAGTAAATTCAGTAATTGCTGAAATTGACACTGCTAAAAAGGGAAATATTGTACAAAAAACTGCAGCTACAGCTGAACCTGAAAAAACACAACCATCTAAAGTTGAAAAAGCTGCGGTTAAGGAAGCTATTAAAGAAAAATCAAAGGCTATTGGAGAGGATATAAATATATCACCCTTAGCTCGCAAACTGATGATGGCCAATAATATTAGTGATGGTGAAATAATTGAATTTTTCAAACAACATCGATTAGGCAAAAAAGATATTGAATATTATATTAACGAAGCGGACAAAAAAACTATAACCAGTTATGAAACAAATTTAAACACATGGAGTGGTAGTCGTGAGAGCAACCGCACAAAAATGACTATGTTAAGAAAGAAACTTTCGCAACGGCTTGTTTCTGTAAAAAGTGAAACTGCCATGCTTACAACTTTCAACGAAGTAAATATGTCACCCATAATGTCAATTCGCAAAAAGTACAAGGAATTGTTTAGTAAAAAACATGATGTAAATCTGGGGTTTATGTCATTTTTCACAAAAGCTGTTACCGAAGCAATTGCATTCTTTCCACAGGTAAACTCGCAAATTGATGGCGATGAAATAATAAACTTCGATTATGTTGATGTAAGCATTGCCATAAGTGCTCCAAAAGGACTTGTTGTTCCTGTTCTTCGTAATGCCGAAAGTATGAATCTATCTCAGATTGAGCAGGAGATTAAAAACCTTGCAACTAAAGCCCGCGACAACAAGCTTACCCTTGATGAAATGCAGGGAGGCACCTTTACCATTACAAACGGGGGAATATTTGGGTCGATGTTATCAACACCTATACTAAACCCTCCCCAAAGTGCAATACTCGGGATGCACAATATTATAGAAAAGCCTATCGCCGTAAAAGGGAAAGTTGAAATCCATCCTATGATGTACATAGCATTATCGTACGACCACAGGGTAATTGACGGCCGTGAATCAGTTGGCTTTCTTGTAAAAGTGAAAGAGATGTTAGAAAATCCTGAAAGAATGCTGTTTGGTTCGAAAGATCCAATTGAGGTGCTACTAGGTGTATAATTGTAAGTTAGTTTAAAGATTTGAAGAAACCCGTTTTTAAAAGTGCAAAAGTATTTACAGTTTCATCTGCACATTTTGTACATGATGTTTATTCGTCGTTTTTAGCTCCTCTCCTACCTCTGTTAATTGAAAAATTTGCATTATCACTTGCCTCTGCAAGTGTGTTATCAATAGTACAACAGTTGCCATCATTTTTAAGTTTATTTGTAGGAGCTGTTGCCCACAAGCTGCCATGGCGATGGATAATTATATTAGCACCTTTAATTACAGGTATTTGCGGAAGCTTAATCGGACTAGCCCCTGATCAGATTGTACTTGGGGTACTGCTTTTTACAATAGGGATCAGCTCAGCATTATTTCACGTTCCCGCTCCTGTTATGATTAAATATTTTTCAGGAAATCAGGCAGGAAAAGGAATGAGCTTGTATATGCTTGGTGGCGAGGCTGCCCGTATGATAGGTCCGGTGCTTATTGTTACCGCTGTATCAATTTGGCAGCTGGAAGGAACATGGAGATTAATATTTCCAGTGGTTGCTGCAAGTGTCACCCTATTTTTCGTCTTGGAGAATAAACCTTATCAAAAATATGCTAATAATGGTCACAAACCTATTAATTGGTGGAGTACGATAAAGGAATACAAATATTTCTTTTTTGCACTTACGGTATTTATGCTTTTTCGCTCATTAATGAAAGGCTCGTTAGCAACTTTTTTACCAACCTATATGGGTATGAAAGGAAGTAGTCTTTTTACAGGGGCAATAGCGTTGTCGGTATTACAATTATCCGCTGCATTTGGCAGTTTCATTATGGGCGGGATATCCGATAGAATTGGTCGATTTAAATCATTGCTTATTCTGTCAATTTTGTCACCAATATTTATGTTGATATTTGTGTTTTCAGGATTTACTTTACAGATGGTATTATTGTTGGTGTTAGGTGTTGTACTTTATGCAACTTCGCCGGTGATGTTGGCACTTGTGCTGGAACAAGGCTCAAATCAACCTGCCATGATGAATACCGGTTTTACAACGATTAATTTTGCAACCAACGCTATAGCCGTCCTGTTTACAGGTATTATAGGAGATATAATCGGTCTTGACATGACCTTGCAAATAGCTGCATTTTTAGGTATAGCTGCTGTCCCGGCTGTTTTTATTCTTAAAAAGTATAGTAAAGAAAAACGATGAAAATCAGGCTGTCATGTTGAGGGAAGCTTTCCCGATTTTTCATCGGGATTGCGATGAAACATCTCCTATGAACCACCCACTAACTCTAAATAAGATAAAAAATGAATATAGAATTTGTAATAATAATTCTTACAGTTCTTTATACCTTTGCAAAAAACTAAATAATGTCAACCAAAGTTGATTTCTTTATAATTGGCAGCGGCATAGCAGGTTTGATATATGCCCTTAAAGTAGCACCTTTTGGAAGTGTGTGCGTACTTTCTAAAATAAACATGGATGAAACTGCAACCAGATATGCACAGGGTGGTATTGCGGCAGTTATGTATTCTCCCGACAATTATAAAAAACATATTGAAGATACTATAATTGCCGGAGCAGGCCTAAATAATGAAGAAATTGTTCGTATAGCCATAAATGAATCAACCGAAAGAATAAATGAATTGGCAGAATGGGGAACTCAATTCGATAAAGAGTCGACGGGCAAGTATAGTCTGGCCAAAGAAGGAGGCCACTCTGAATTTAGGATACTGCATCATAAAGACAACACAGGAAATGAAATTCAGAGAGCTTTAAGTGAAAAAGTTAGAAATCACCCAAACATTACTGTGCTTGAAAACTACCTTGCAATCGACCTCATAACACAGCACCACCTGGGTAAATTAGTAAAAAGAAAAGATAAGGACATAACCTGCTTTGGCGCCTATGCTCTTGATAAAAATACTGGCAAAATAAATACAATACTTGCTAAAACAACTATGTTAGCTACCGGCGGAATAGGCAATATTTATCAAACCACTACAAACCCTACTCTATCAACCGGTGATGGTATTGCAATGGCTTATAGAGCAAAGGCACACATTAATTATCTTGAATTTGTTCAGTTTCACCCTACATCGTTATACAATCCTGGTGAAAAACCTTCATTTTTAATAACTGAAGCTATGCGCGGTGCCGGTGCCGTACTTGTAACTAAAAAAGGTGTACCCTTTATGCATAAGTATGATAAACGAGGTTCTCTTGCACCCCGTGATATTACTGCACGTGCCATCGATAATGAATTGAAGTTAAGCGGAGACGAGTTTGTATATCTCAACACTTTGAAAATTGATAAAAACGAAATACTTGCACACTTCCCTACCATCTATGCTAAATGTTTAAGTATTGGAATTGATATCACAAAAGATATGATACCTGTTGTTCCGGCAGCCCACTATTCATGTGGAGGTATTGTTACCGACAAATACGGACAAACCAGCATTCAAAACCTGTTTGCGGCAGGCGAAGTTGCAAATACAGGACTTCATGGCGCTAACCGGCTTGCATCTAACTCGTTATTGGAATCCGCAGTATTCTCGCACAGAGCTGCTCTAAAAGCATCATCTACTGTTTCAAATATAAATATTGAAACTAATTTTCCCGACTGGAATGATGAGGGCACTGTACTTAACGAAGAAATGATCCTGATAACGCAGTCAAAAAAAGAACTTCAGTCGATAATGAGCAATTATGTGGGCATCGTGCGATCTAATATCAGGCTCAAAAGGGCACTCGACAGGTTAAATATTATTTACAAGGAAACCGAGGACCTTTTTGATAAGTCAATAGTTTCGGAGCCGATCTGTGAACTCAGAAACATGATAAATGTGGCTTACCTTGTTATCAGACTAGCTATGAGGAGAAAGGAGAGTATTGGGTTGCATTATAATATTGATTATCCAGTTTAGGCATGGGGATATAAGGGTAATAAGAGTATAAGGGGATAAGGGATAAGGGTAAAAAAGTAACAGAGGTGTAATAGCAGAAAAGAATCGACCCTGCGTAAAATAAAGTGCATTACTGTTTATTATGAATAGGGTTTTATAATTTATCAATTCTCATAAACACATCCCAATATTTCTCTTTATTCATATCCGACCAATGTATATGGTAATACCTGTATTGATATGTTTGAATCTGGCAAACAACTATTAATAAAATTACTACCCCAACATAGAACCGTTTTGTAACTTTCGATTTTATTCCGTTTAACGAGATCGCCAAAAGGATCATGAACAGAGGAATGTATTCAACATAAACTCTTGAAGAAAAACTGCCACCATAATACCACATCCACCATGAAGAAAAAACATAGGTTATTAAAATTAAAAACCCGAACAAGGAATAAAACTCAAACCTGGAATTCTTCCACAGGAAATAACCTCCGGTTAACGACAATAAAAATAATGGTGTATAAAGAAATAATCCCTTTTTATAACTAAAAAGAATATCAATAAAATGCGGGGACCGAAAATTAAAACCCTCTTCACCATAGGAGTCAATAAAGAAATGTCCTGTTGAGACTTTATAAATAATGAATTGAATACCTACAATTGCAATAAACGAACCCAAGCTATATATTAACCTCCACTTATAATGAACTGCAATTGTAATTCCTTTTTTAAGATTGCTGAGATTTCCGGCAGCAAAAGGCAATATAAACACTATTAATCCATTTATCGGCCTGATAAGTACAATTAGTCCTAAAATTATTGCAAGTATAATAAGGTACTTTTTCCGAAAAGAGGCAAAATACTGTTTAGAATAATAAAAGAACATAGATATAAAAGCAAAAGAATACACATGAGACATACCTGGTTCGCCAACGGTATAATAAAACAGATTAGTTCCAAATACAGCGGTAATAAGCGTCAAAGATTTCTGCCATTCACTTTTGTTATATATTATCAACGTGGAATCGAGGTAAAGAAGTCCGATCAACAAATAAAACAATGCTGCTATACTTATTAAAACAGGGTAAATTTTTGAATAACCGTCAGCATCAATATCCCATAAATTAGCCGTTAAGTGTGCAATAAGAAAGAACGGTAATTCTGCTATTGCAGTTCCGCAATAATATTTATTAATTACCTTCCCGTATGCTCCCGACCGATAGTCATAATATAGATTTTCATTATAATATTTTTCCTCTTCAATTTCTTTAAAAAATCCAAAATTCAAGTCATTGTAAATGAATATTGCAGGTAAGTATGCGTAGTATCCTTTCCCATCTGCTTCAATTATTCCAACCCAATTATTCTTCCCCCAGTTAAGGTTAGAAGACACAATTGTCATAATTAACATAATTAAAATGATTGATATTTTTGATAAAGTTGTTTTAAATTTCATATTAGAAAAAGGTATTGAACTAAATCCGAACCTATCGGGTGCTAATACTTACAAAAATACTTATAAAGTTTTATACTCAAGTGCTGGTCCACCGTATAATTTTGTATAGTCACAAAGCTGAGAAGGGAAACAAGTTTGACAGGTTTGAAACCACAAAAGCAACTAAAATGCGAACCGTAATGCATTTGTTGCAAACGAGTATAATGGAATAATAGTAAATTTGAAAATAAATCACAAAACATACCTAATGAAGAATCGCATATACTCAATCGCCTTTATCGCTTTTATCTTCCTGCCGGGAATTGCTCTTTCACAGTTTACAATCTCGGCAGAGTTACGACCACGTTTCGAAATGGATAATGGAACAATAAAACCACGACCCGATTCCATGAACACAATATATTATGTTTCGCAACGAACAAGGATTAAATTTGACTTGAACCGTGAGAAGTATCAGTTAAGGTTAAGCCTGCAAGATGTTCGTATTTGGGGGAACGGAGATATTTATACTAGCACAGGCGTATTTGGTTCCACAACTAGTGTAGGCATCCATGAGGCTTGGTTCAGCTTAAAACTTGGAGAATATTCCTTGCTTAAGATAGGACGACAAGCAATGAAATTGGATGATCTGCGATTAATATCAAGCCGGAACTGGAACCAGTTTGGATTGTCGTACGATGCCCTGGTATATCAATTTCAAAAGAACAAATGGGAGCTATCAACTGCCTTATCATATAACAATTCAATTAATGTAACAAATGGCAAAATTATTGAATTTGGTGATCTTTTCAATAACACTAATATTATAAAAACACTAAATTATATACATCTAAAAAAGAGCGTTAATAGCAATCTTAATGCTTCAATTATGGCTATTGGAGCAGGTTATCAGCATCCTGCCAACCCAAGTGTAATCTATATGACCGGAACATATGGCCTTTGGCTTAAATATGCCAACGAGAAGTTTGACATCACTACAAATGCATATTTCCAGAATGGTAATGCACAATCGGGAAAAGATGTGAATGCATATATGTTTACTTTACACCCAGGGATAAAATTCCAAGATAAACGTTTAGGTATGGGATGGGATTACTTTTCAGGAGACAATGCAAATAATTCAGATTATGACATCAAAGAAAAAACCTTTAATAAGATGTATGGTGCAGTTATTAAATTTAGTGGCTTAATGAATTATTATACATATATGAAAACCAGCACTGCCAATGGCGGACTAATCGATATATACCCAAACCTTAAGATACCGGTTAACAGCAAACTTTCATTTACAATGATATATCACAAGTTTTACCTTGCTAATCCCGTACTGGTTGAAGGAGCCATTATTGATGATACTGACCTTGGTTCAGAATTGGACATGAGATATTCTTATAAAATACTTAAAGATGCTAACCTGGAAGGAGGATTCTCTTTTTACTTTACAACTGAAACTTTAAAGAAAGTAAAAAATGTAGCAACTTCGGAGATACGTTCACCATACTGGGTTTGGATAATGATAACATTTACACCCGACTTATTTACGGCTAAGTAAATTTAGATGCGTTTGCCCTGCATTTATAGGCTTTAAAGAGGTTTTCTCTATGGATTATTAAAAAGTTGTAGTTCCTACCTAAATTTTATAATTTTTTTTAAAACCTATTGTGATACAAATATTAATATATCTTTGCCGCCTATTAGATGTATATACAACTTTTAAATGAAAAATTTTGATCCTGATTTTATTGGCCGTTTGATTACAATGAGTGCACATCGTATGGCATACTTTATAACCCGATCTCTACAAGCTAATAATTATTCAATCACACACGAACAACTGGTGATACTTAAAATAATTCATTGTCATGAAGGTATCAGCCAAAAGGAATTAGCCGAAAAACTTGACAGGGATAAAACATCCATTGCACGTTCAATAAACTTACTTGAAAGCGACCACAAAGTAGTAAGGGTTAATCTTAAAGAGGATAAAAGAATTAATTCCTTATACCTAACTAAAGATGGAAAAAAGCTATGTGAAGAACTAGAGCCTATATTTGATAACATTAAAAATGATATTCAGGAAGGTTTTACTCCTGAAGAAATAAGCACCATTGTTTCATTTCTCAAAAAAATAACAAACCGAATAACAGAGTTAGAAAGTAAGTTGTAGTTACAACTAAATTGCACTCTATTAAAAAAAGGAAGCAAGTACTTAGTAATAAATTAAAAAGACATAAAATGAAAGCAAGAAAATCCTGGATCGTAGCAATTGTTATTCTAATTGCAGGAATTGCCGGTTCAATTTACTTATCAGGGTTAAAAAAACCTCCAATTCGTAAAGTCTCACAAAAAAGCATTTTGGCACTAACCATAGGAGTTACAAATACCGACTTGCCATTAATAATTGAAGGATCGGGGCAAATGAGAGCAAAGAACAGAATTGATATTTTTGCCGAAGTAAACGGTATACTTATACCTGCCTCAAAAGATTTTAGAGCAGGTCGAACATATGATAAAAATGAGATTCTTATTTCTATAGATGATAAGGAATTTAGGGCAAATCTAATGGCTCAACGAAGCGAATTTCAAAGTCTTATAACATCTATTTTGCCTGATATTAAACTTGAATTCCCCAATGAAAAGCAAAAATGGGATAATTATCTCAACTCAATTGTGGTTGACGGTCCAATTCCTCAACTACCTGAAACCGTCACAAAAAAAGAGAAGTTTTTTATAACCGGACGTAAGGTTTACACAACTTATTACAATTTAAAGAACCTCGAAGCAAGACTCGACAAATACACCCTGAGAGCTCCTTTTAATGGAATAGTCACTGAATCAAACATTAACCCCGGTGGGTTAGTGCGCTCCGGACAGAAACTCGGTATATATAGTAACACAGGTGTTTACGAGCTGGAATTATCGGTTCCCGAATCAGAAGCCGGCTTAATAAAAATTGGCGACAAAGCTGAGATATTTTCTCACGATAACAATGATATATGGGAAGGTATAGTTTCAAGAATAAACTCGGCTATAAATCTTAATACACAAACAGTATCAGTTTTTATCGAAACTTCCGGTAAGGGTATTAAAGAAGGTATGTTTCCAAATGCAAGAATATATAGCGGTACCATTTCTGATGTATTTGCAATTCCCCGTAATCTGATTTTCGATAATAACTGGATCTATTATATATGTGACGATAGCACGCTGCAAAAAACACAAATAGTTCCTGTCAGGTTTCTTGAAAAAACAGTTATTGTAAAAGACTTACCAAATGGAATGAGAGTGCTTGAAAAAAACATTCCGGGTTCATTTATCGGACTAAAAGTAATCCCTATATCCACTACGTTAGAAAATTAACAGCCAACTACAACTTATAAAACGAACATGAGAAAGATAATTTCATATTTTATTAAGTACCCCATTTCAACAAATGTGTTCATTTTTGCTTTTGTAATTTTTGGCACTATTGCTTTATTTAACTTGCGTTCATCATTTTTTCCGCTAACTGAGAGCCGCTTTATAAATATACAAATAGTATATCCCGGAGCATCACCTCAGGAAGTTGAAGAGGGCATTGTAATAAAAATTGAAAATAACTTACGTGGTGTTTCAGGAATTGAGAGGGTTACATCAACATCATCTGAAAACTCAGCAATTATAATTGTAGAAGTTGAAAAGGACTATATAATGGCAATTGCTCTGGAAGATGTAAAAAATGCTGTAAACCGCATCAATTCGTTTCCGATCGATATGGAGCCCCCGGTAATTTTTAAGAATGAGAACCTGAACCAAGTCGTTATTTTCGCTGTTAGTGGCGAAAATATCAGTTTAAAATCACTAAAAGAAATTGCCCGGAAAATAGAAGATGATCTGCGCTCAATTTCCGGAATATCAAAAGTAAATTTATATGGTTTTCCTGAGGAAGAAATTGAAATAGCCTTAAACGAAAACAGTTTACGAACATATGACCTAACCTTCGATGAAGTTGCAGTTGCTGTAAATAAAGCAAACATCGACATTACGGGAGGTAAAATAAAAACTGAACACGAAGAATACCTTATCCGTGGAAGATATAAAAATTATCATAGTTATGATATTGATAATATTGTTGTCAGGTCGGATATTGTTGGTAATACCATCCGATTATCTGACATTGGAACAGTTACCGATCGTTGGTCGGAAAATCCCAACAGAATAGAAATTGACCAATGCCCGTCGATAGAAATTGAGGTGCTCACAACAAATAATGAAGACTTTTTAGGAGTAGCTGATCAAGTTAAAAAATACATTAAAGAGTTTACTAACAGTAACCCAAACATGAAAATTACAGTTGTTCAAGACCGATCGGTTAATTTGAATGAGCGACGAAAATTACTTGAAACAAACGGTGCTGTAGGTATACTATTAGTACTATTGTTACTATCATTATTTCTAAATCCGCGTATGGCATTTTGGGTAGCCGTTGGTTTACCAATTTCTTTCTTTGGAATGTTCATATTAGCTATCATATATAATGTAACTATAAATATTATCTCCATTTTCGGGATGATTGTTGTTATCGGAATCCTTGTTGACGACGGGATTGTAATTGCCGAAAATATATATCATCATTACGAAAAAGGGGGAAATCCTGTTCGTGCAGCCATTGATGGGGTTATGGAAGTCCTTCCTGCCGTAGTTTCCGGTGTGTTTACAACAATGATTGCATTTTCAGTATTCTTTTATCTTGATGGAAGAATTGGTGACTATTTTAGTGAGTTAGCATTTATTGTAATTGCCACTCTTGCAGTTTCTCTTATTGAAGCAGTCATAATTTTGCCTTCTCACCTTGCTCATTCAAAAGCCCTTATGGGAGCAAAAACAACAAACCCAATAAGCAGGTTTATGGACAGGATAATGTATTGGATGCGCGACCGCACATATGCCCCTGCATTACGATTTTCATTAAAAAACAAAGCTCTTACATTTACAATATTCCTGGTTATGTTCTTGTTAACGATTGCTGCCTTTAAAGGCGGAATTATTAAAGGAACTTTCTTTCCGTTTATCGAACGCGATAACATACGAATTACATTAAAGATGCCTGCCGGAACAAACGAATCCATCACAGAAATGTGGTTAGATAAAATTCAGGATGCTGCCTTGGATGTGAACGAGGATTATAAACAAAATCGCGAAGACGGGCTGGATATAATCACACATATCGAAAAAAAGATCGGTCCAACAACAGCTGATGGAAGCCTAAATATTATAATGCTTGAAGGAGAAATAAGAAACATAGTAAGTTACGAAATTGCAAACGCTATTAGCAATAAAACAGGCCCAATTATCGGAGCCGAATCATTATCATATGGAGGTGGTGGTGGATTCGGGAAACCTGTCTCGGTTGCTTTCCTAGGTGATGATCTTGCTGAACTTGAGTTAGCAAAAGACGAGTTTAAAGCTGAGCTTTCAAAACTATCTGCACTAAAAGATATTAACGACAATAACCAACTTGGCATCAAAGAGATTAATGTTAAACTCAAACAAAAGGCTTATATGCTTGGGTTAACGCTTCAAGATGTTCTTGGACAAATAAGGTCAGGATTTTTTGGTAAAGAAGTGCAACGACTGCAACGTGGACGCGATGAAGTAAAAATTTGGGTGAGATATAGTGAAGCCGACAGGTCGTCGATAAACAACCTTAGTAATATGTTCATTACAACCCCAGGCAATGAGAAGGTGCCATTTGAAGAACTAGCCTCTTACTCAATAAAAAGAGGCATAGTAGCTATTAATCATCTTGACACAAAGCGTCAGATAATAGTTGAAGCCGACATGATGAATGAAATGGCATCAGTTACAGAAATCCTCGACGATGTTAAGGCAAACATCCTCCCTGATATCCTTGCAAAATATCCTACTGTAAGTGTACAATATGAAGGGCAAAACCGTGAAGCTGAAAAAACTCAAAAATCTGCGATATTAGTACTGCCAATTGCTCTTTTCCTTATTATTGCTCTTATTACTTTCACTTTCAGGTCGTTTGGACAAACCATGCTTCTTTTTATTTTGATACCATTTAGCATGATTGGCGTAGCATGGGGTCATTATATTCATGGTTTGGCAGTTAATATCCTATCGATGATGGGTGTAGTAGCTTTAATTGGAATTATTGTTAACGACGGGCTTGTTCTTGTTAGTAAATTTAACCTGTTTCTTAAAGAAGGGGTTCCGTTTAATGATGCTATAATCCGTGCCGGCATTTCCCGATTCAGAGCAATTTTTCTAACATCAGTTACAACTGTAGCAGGTTTGTCGCCTTTAATTCTTGAAAAAAGTTTTCAGGCACAATTCCTAATACCCATGGCAATTTCAATTGCTTATGGAATAGCTGCAGCTACAGTACTTACATTAATACTGCTTCCTGTTATGCTGGTTGTTTTAAACAATTTCAAAAGAACACTCTACTACATTTGGGAAGACAATTGGGTAACTCCCGAAGATTTAGAACCCGCAATAAAAGAATTAAAAGCCGAAAAAGATGAACTGGAAAATTAAATATTCGATTGTTTCAATTATTTGTTTTAGTGCCCTATCAGGATATTCCCAAAACAATAGTGATTCCACTTTAAAGCTAAGTGATGCCATTTACATTACGATGCAAAATAATCACGACATAAGGATTGCAAAAAACATTGCACGTATTGCAGAAAACAATGCCGGCATTCTTAATTCAGGTTACCTGCCTTCACTGGTTGGGATTGCCGGTGCAAACTATTCAAACAATAATACCGACATTACTTTTTCGAGTTCCACCGGTGACCAGGAAGTATCGCAGGATGGAGCTGTTTCAAAATCTTATAATGGATCACTGGGTATAAATTACCGTCTTTTTGATGGTATGAACAGGCATTATAATTATCAGAAGTTAAATGCCGACTTTAACATGAGTGAATTACAAGCTCGCGGTGTTATCGAAAATATATTGATACAACTCATACGGTCATATTATGATGTTGCGCGCCTAACATCAAAAATCGAGAACATAAATCGAACGCTGGTTATCTCAAACACACGATATAATTACGTTAACGATCAATATTTTTATGGTGTTGCAACCGAACTGGATCTATTAAATTCAGAAGTCGACAGAAATAACGACAGCGTTAATTATATCAACACATTTAGAGAACTTAACATAGCAATGAATAATCTCAATGTTCTGTTAGGCAGAAATATGGATGAAGGATTTTCGGTTGACACAACAATTACTTTTAGTCCTGAAATTAACAAATCAGAGATGATGAACAGCGGGCTAAATCGAAATGTTGATTATATGTTAAGTCTTCAAAACAAAGAAATTTCAGATATTCTTATTAAACAAAGCCGGTCGGGTTATATTCCAAATATTGACCTAAATGGTAAGTACGCGCTTGCACAAACCAACAACGATATTGGCAACCTACTGTATTCGCATACTACAGGATTCAGTACCGGGATATCTCTTAACTGGAATATTTTTGATGGCGGCAAAACAAAAACTCA